>WNGK01000162.1_pt1 | contig 89092 bp, 64 predicted proteins | sample 5400601 | NCBI WGS metagenome assembly WNGK01 (sample SAMN13153376, study PRJNA577476) | soil metagenome | isolation source: 60 cm soil or saprolite under Garry oak tree replicate 1 | place: USA:California | collected 2016-06-15 | reverse complement strand
GTTGATGTATACGTAGCAGACGGCGAACTGTGACGAAAATTGGTTCCTGGAACCAGGTGCTACGTCGGTTTTTTTGTACCAGTGACTTTCCTATGTATGCTCGATGGGGGAGAGATAGGGGCCGAGAAGGTTCTCTTCTGGGCACTTGCTCTTTTATCCTCCTGCTCATTATCCAGGTACAATCCCATTCAGGGCTGTTGCATTCTCGGGAATAAAAACGAACCTTTCGTGAGTATGAAAGGATGAAGCAATTCATTTCATTTCAACTGACGAAAGGTGTATTCATGAAAGCTACAACAATTTCGACGGCCCTTCCTCTTCCCAACGAAGCGCTGCTCTTGGATTGAGATGCCCTCTATCGCTGTCTGCAAACGGTACCCGATCAACGCTCCCTAAAGGCGATTGCGCTATCCGTTGGCCAGCATCTTGATGATCGGGGTCCTCGCGAAATTGGCCGGGCAAGATAGTAGTCGAGCGATTGCCGAGTGGGCCAAGCTGCGCAGGTCTGAACTGCGTGTGCTGTTTGCGCTGAAGCAGCAGACCATGCCCCATTACAGCACCTGGAGCCGTGTGCTGGCTCATGGGGTAGACCCAATCCAGCTTGAGCAGACCCTGGGAGACTTCTTTGCGACCTCAGTGAGCGAGGCAAGCAGGCACCAACGTGGTGGCATCCAGGTTGCTTGGATGGCAAAACGTTGCGCGGCACCATCCCCTTAGGGGAAAGCCAAGGGGTGCATAGGCTTTCGGCCTATGTGCCCAAGCAGGGAGTCGTCCTGGCACAAGTGCAAGTCAACGGCCCCTTTGATGAACCCCAACAGGCCCCAGCGAGGCTTTCTGGCCTCGATTTGCGTGGGGTGGTGGTGAGCGGAGATGCCCTCTTTGCTCATCCCAACCTCAGCGTGCAGATTGTGCAGGCACACGGGGATTATCTGTGGGTCGTCAAAGCCAAAGAAGCGCGGGCTCTATGACGAGATCCAGACGCTCTTTGAGCCAGTGGTGCCCCGGCCCGGCTGGTCAGCTCCCCCAATGGATTTTCGGCAAGCCCAGACGGTGGAGAAAGGGCATGGGCGGCTGGAAAAACGCACGATCACCGTGAGCGGTGAGCTTTCCGGCTACAGTACGTGGCCAGCGGCGGCGCAGGTCTTCAAGCTGGAAAGTCAGCGCACCGATGCGCTACGGCATCACCAGTTTGCCTGCTTCTCTGGCTGATCCCCATCGCCTCTTGCAGTTGAGCAGAGGCGACTTTGGCATTGAAAATGGCCTGCATTATCGACGCGATGCCACGATGCGTGAGGATCATGCGCAACTGCGCATGGGACAGGCTCCTCACTTGTTGGCGATGCTCAATAACACGGCATGGGGACTGCTCGCTCGCCATGGCACCAGCAATCTCGCCCAGGCCCGACGGGAATTAAGCTATCAGCTCGACAAAGCTTTGCATGCTCTGACAAGCTAAAAAGGATTTCCGAGAATGCAACAGCCCTGCAATCCCATTAAGAGAGTGTTGACAAATTCAATTCAGATATACTGTCAACAGATGTATTTCATCGTTACATGGTTACCATTCAAGCAGGGGGCAAGGCGACGCAAAGATACTTTTTAGCGATTGATGAGCTGGAGGAGTATGCTCCGCCCTCATCTTGCTTGAGAAAGTGCACTGGAGTAGCGCCTGGGTCTCTGTTATTGGCCAGTGAGCATGGCGATGGAAGAGTTTCTGGTGGAGTATCTCAGGATAAGAGGCCTTCTCTTCAAAACATACGAGGGAACATGGTGCCGCTCGGTAGGTCCTTTCTCGCACTTGTGATACTCCTGACAAATCCAGCCGACCTCCCCTCAATTGGAGTGCGTTTTCTCTCCTGGATCAAGCTTGAAGGGCAGCTACACCTCAATTGAGCCTAACCTCTGTAAACGTCCAAAAACAGCAGAGGTGGAGAAGTTCCCCATTTTCCTGCATGGTAGCAGAAAAAGGGAAAAGGCGGCCTTAGCTTTGTAAACGAACGAGCGTATAGTATCTTCACGAAGATGTTCTGATAGCATTTGTCCCCTGAAAACAAAACTAGGTAGGAATACTGATGTAAATTTCTCTTCTGAGGGATAGAATTTGCAGAGGCAATTAGAGAAAAAACTGTATCGAGCTCTAAATAAACTAAAGTAATTGTTGCGGGAAATGCAGGCTCTCTCACCCAGGCCGGATTATCCGCAAATACTTCGCCGCTTTATTTAGACAAAGCACCCCTCTGGACAGATATAGCAGAAGGAGCCTGCTGATGGTGCAGAGCGAAAACAAGCAGGACGTTCATGCGCAGACCGCCTCTGCTGATTCCCCTAGTACGCCTTTCCCATCGCTCTCGTTGCCAAAGGGCGGCGGCGCCATCCGAGGCATCGGCGAGAAATTCGCCGCCAACCCGGTTACCGGCACCGGCTCTATGACCGTCCCTATTGCCACCAGTCCTGGCCGCTCCGGCTTTGGTCCGCAGTTGTCACTCTCGTATGACTCCGGCTCTGGCAATGGACCCTTCGGCTTCGGATGGACCCTTTCCTTTCCCACCATCACCCGTAAGATCGACAAAGGCTTACCCCAATATCTCGATGCTGAGGAGTCAGACGTATACCTCCTCTCTGGCGCTGAAGACCTGGTGCCCGTCCTGAAGCAGGATAACCAGAGCAAGTGGGTATGGGATGAGTTCGAGCGCGATGGTTACAAGGTCAAACGATATCGCCCGCGCATTGAGGGACTGTTCGCCCGTATTGAGCGCTGGACCAACAAGGACTCCGGGGAGATCCACTGGCGCTCCATTTCTCGCGACAACATCACGACCCTCTACGGGAAGACGAACAACTCGCGCATCTTCGATCCGAACGACATTGATCCGCAGCACCCGACCCGCATCTTCAGCTGGCTGATCTGCCAGAGCTACGACGACAAGGGCAACGCCATCGTCTACGAGTACACGGCGGAGAACGACGACAACGTCGACCGCACACAGGCCAACGAGCCCAACCGCGTGCGCACGGCGAACCGCTACCTGAAGCGCATCAAGTATGGCAATCGCACGCAGAATCGCAACGCCACGACCTGGCAAGCCACCGACCCAGCTCAGCTTCCCAACGAAACCTGGATGTTCGAGGTCGTGTTCGACTACGGCGAGGGGCACTATGCGGAAGATGCGCCGGATGCCCAAGGGCACGTCTTCGCCCGAGCCCTGATCGATCCTGCGGCGGGATCACATTGGCCCGTTCGCCAGGACCCGTTCTCCACCTACCGCGCTGGCTTTGAGGTGCGCACCTACCGCTTCTGCCGTCGCGTGCTCATGTTCCATCACTTCCCGCAGGAACTGGGCATCCATGATTGCCTGGTGCGCTCCACCGAGTTCTCTTACGCTGAAAGCCCCATCGCGTCATTCATCACCGGTGTAAGCCAATCGGGCTACGTACACCAGCCGTCCCAGAACCAACCCAATCGGTATCTGAAACAATCTTTCCCGCCGCTCGAATTCGAGTACAGCCAGGTTCCGAGCCCCACAGAACTCGCCCGGCAGCCAATCCGGGAGGTTGACGCAGAGAGCCTGGAAAACCTGCCCGTGGGTCTGGATGGCGCCAGCTATCAGTGGATGGACCTGGATGGCGAAGGCATATTCGGCATCCTCACCGAACAGGCCGACGGTTGGTACTACAAGCGCAACCTCAGTGCGAACAACCTGGTACGTGAGGACGGGCATGAGCGCACCGTCGTTCACTTTGGTCCGATGGAACTGGTCGCCAGCCAACCAGCCGTCGGATTAGCCGGTGGCGGGCAATTTCTCGATCTTGCCGGAGATGGTCAGGTGGACCTGGTGCAGATGGAAGGTCCGGTGCGCGGCTTTTACGAGCGCACCGAGGACGCCAGTTGGGCGCCGTTTCAGCCTTTCGTCTCCTGGCCCGACCTCTCCACCCGCGACCCGGACCTGAGGTTCGTCGACCTGACCGGCGACGGGCACGCCGATATCCTGATCACCGAGGGCGAGGCGCTGACGTGGTACCCGTCGTTAGCGGAGGAAGGCTTTAGGCCGGCGGTCCGAGTGAGCCTGCCATCGGATGAGGAGAAAGGGCCACAGCTTGTTTTCGCCGACGGCGCACAGTCCATCTACCTGGCTGATGTGTCGGGCGACGGATTGAGTGATCTCGTGCGCATTCGCAACGGGGAAGTCTGCTACTGGCCCAACCTGGGTTACGGTCGGTTTGGCGCCAAGGTGACGATGGACAATGCCCCGTGGTTCGACTCACCTGATCACTTCGACCAGCGGCGCATCCGCCTGGCCGATAGTGACGGCTCGGGAACCACGGACATGCTCTACCTGCGGCGCGACGGATTGCACATCTACTTCAACCAGAGCGGCAACCGCTGGAGTAATGCGGTCGCCCTGCCGCAATTCCCGTCCATCGACACTATCTCCTCAGTGCAGGCGCTCGACCTGCTCGGCAACGGCACCGCCTGCCTGGTCTGGTCGTCGCCGCTGCCAGGCGCCGCTCGCCGGCCGATGCGTTACCTTGCACTGATGCAGGAAAAGCCACACTTGCTCGTCGCGGTGAAGAATAACCTTGGCACCGAGACAAAGGTGCATTACGCGCCATCGACCAAGTTCTACCTTAACGACAAACGCGACGGCAAACCCTGGGTCACCCGGTTGCCGTTCCCCGTGCATGTGGTCGAACGCGTCGAAATCTACGACCACATCAGCCGCAACCATTTCGTCACTCGCTACGCCTACCATCACGGCTACTTCGACGGCGTCGAACGAGAGTTCCGGGGCTTTGGCGTGGTGGAGCAATGGGATACGGAAGAGTTCGCGGCGCTCGCCGAAGGCGGCGCACTGCCGGAGGCCGAAAATCTCGACGCCGCCTCACACGTGCCGCCGGTGCTGACCAAAACCTGGTTCCACACCGGCGTCTGTGTGGGCCGCGATCATGTCTCCGATTTCTTCGCCGGCCTGCTCGATGCTGATGACAAGGGCGAGTACTACCGGGAGCCGGGGCTGACCGATGCGCAAGCCCGGGCGCTGCTGCTGCCCGATACCGTGCTGCCGGCCGGACTGACGCCGGAAGAAGAGCGCGAGGCCTCTCGCGCCCTCAAGGGATCCATGCTGCGCCAGGAGATCTATGCCCTCGACGGCACGGACAAAGCGGAACATCCCTACACCGTCACCGAGCAAAACTTCACCATTGAGAGATTGCAGCCCAAAGGCCACAACCGTCACGCGGTGTTCTTCACCCATGCCTGCGAGGCGATCACCTATCACTACGAGCGCAACGCGGTTGACCCGCGCATTCAACATGCGCTTACGTTGGAGGTGGACGGTTTCGGCAACATTCTCAAGTCCGCCGCCATCGGCTACGGCCGCCGCGAGAAGATTCTTATCATGGATGAGCATGGAGGGGTAAAGGAGATACCGAATCCTGACCTCAATCAACTCGATCCGCAGGACCAGGCCAAGCAGACCACAACGCTCATCACCTACACTGAGAACGGCATCACCAACGCCATCGACACAGCCGACGACTACCGCACGCCGCTCCCGGCTGAAACCTGCACCTATGAGCTGACCGGCTACACACCTACAGGTTTAACAGGTCGGTTCCAGGCTTCGGACTTCGTGAAGCCCGATCCCAATGATCCTGATGGGCAGAAGCGAGTCCACATCTTCGACAGTGAGATCAACTATGAGGAGGAGCCATCCAACGGCAGACAACGCCGCCTGATCGAACAGGTGCGCACGCTCTACCGCAAGGATGACCTCACGGCGCTTCTCAACCTAGAGAAGCTAGAATCGCTGGCCCTGCACGGCGAAAGCTATAAGCTCGCTTTCACACCAGGACTGCTGGCGCAGGTATTTAAGCGCAACGGCCAAGCGTTGCTGCCTAATCCGGCCGACGTGCTCGGCGGACAGGGCGCTGACCGCGGCGGGTACGTGGACCTGGATGGCAATGGCCATTGGTGGATTCCCTCGGGCCGAGTGTTCTTATCACCTAACAGTAACGATACCGCCGCGCAGGAATTGGCCTACGCCCGTCAACACTTCTTCCTGACGCACCGCTACCGCGACCCGTTCCATACCAATGCAGTCAGCACTGAGAGCATCATCACCTATGACGACTACGACCTGCTGATGGTGGAGACGCGCGACCCGCTCGGGAACCGCATCACCGTTGGCGAGCGTCTGCCCAACGGCAACTTGGACCCCACCAAGCCCGGCAACGATTACCGCATCCTCCAGCCGCGCCTGATGATGGATCCCAACCGCAATCGCTCCGCTGTCGCGTTCGACGCTCTCGGCATGGTGGTGGGCACGGCAGTGGTGGGCAAGCCTGAAGAAACCTTGGGGGACTCACTAGACGGCTTCAGCGCCGACCTGACCGGTGCTGAAATTCTCAACCACCTGCAGAATCCGCTGGCCGATCCGCACTCTATCCTCGGGCGCGCCACGACACGGCTGGTCTATGACCTCTTCGCCTACCAGCGCACCCAGGGTCAACCCAATCCCAAGCCTGCCGTGGTCTACACCCTGGCCCGCATGACCCACGACGCCGACCTGACGCCTAATCAACAAACCAAGGTCCAGCACAGCTTCTCTTACTCGGATGGCTTCGGCCGTGAGATCCAAAAGAAGATCCAGGCTGAGCCAGGGCCAGTTCCCAAGCGCGATGCCAACGGCAAGATCATCGTCGGCGCAGATGGCCAGCCAGAGTTGACGACGAACGATGTCAGTCCGCGCTGGGTGGGGAGCGGCTGGACGGTGTTCAACAACAAGGACAAGCCTGTCCGCCAGTACGAGCCGTTCTTCACCGACACCCAGCGCTTCGAGTTTGACGTCAAGATCGGCGTGAGTCCGGTGCTCTTCTACGACCCTGTCGAACGCGTGGTCACGACGCTCCATCCTAATCACACCTGGGAGAAGGTGGTCTTCGACCCGTGGAGGCAGGAGACCTGGGATGTCAACGACACTGTGTTGGTGGCCGACCCCAAGACAGACGCCGACGTGGGCGACTTCTTTAGCCGCTTGCCGGACGCAGACTACTTGCCGACCTGGTGCGCCCAACGGCAGGGCGGCGTGCTCGGCGCTCAGGAACAAGACGCCGCGCGCAAGGCGACCGTCCACGCGGCGACGCCTACCTTCGTTCACGCCGACTCGCTCGGCCGCACCTTTCTCACCGTAGCCCACAACAAGTTCAAGTATAGCAACACGCCCCCGGCCGATCCGCCCGTGGAGGAGTTCTATCACACAGGGATCATCCTCGACATCGAAGGCAACCAGCGCAAAGTCATCGATGCCAAAGACCGCGTCGTCATGCGCTATGACGACGACATGCTGAGCAATCGCATCCACCAGGCTAGCATGGAAGCCGGCGAGCGCTGGATGCTGAACGACGTGGTCGGCAAGCCGCTCTATGCCTGGGACAGCCGGGATCACCAGTTCCGCACCGCCTACGATCAACTGCGACGCCCGACCGATTCATTCCTGCGCGAAGGCTCGGGCGCCGAGATGGTCGTCGGACGTAGCATCTATGGGGAAAGCCGCCCGAACTCCGAGGCGGCCAACCTGCGCGGAAAGGTTGTCCAGCTCTTCGATCAGGCCGGAGCCGTCACCAGCGACAACTACGACTTCAAAGGCAACCTGCGGCGCAGTCAACGCCAGTTGGCGGGGCTTGTGAACCCACAAGGCACACGAATTCCGGCCTACAAGACCATCGTGGACTGGTCTGCTGCCGTTCAGCTGGAAGCCGACACCTACACCAGTCGCACGCGCTACGACGCGCTCAACCGCCCAACCCAGTTGATCGCCCCGCACAGCGACCAAGTTGGCGCCGCGGTCAACGTTATCGAGCCGCTCTACAACGAAGCGAACCTGCTGGAGCAGGTACACGCCTGGCTCAACCAGAATGCCGAGCCTGTGGGCTGGCTCGATCCAGCCACCACGAACCTGCACGCGGTCACCAATATTGACTACAACGCCAAGGGCCAGCGCACGCGCATTGACTACGGCAACGGCGTCAGGACGACTTACGAATACGACCCATTCACGTTCCGCCTGGTGCATCTGCTCACACAGCGGGATGCTGTCACCTTTCCCGATGACTGCCCGCAACCGGCGCCAGCGGGCTGGCCCGGCTGCCAGGTGCAGAACCTGCACTACACCTACGACCCGATGGGCAACATCACCCACATCCGCGACGATGCGCAGCAAACCATCTACTTCCGCAACAAGCGCGTCGAGCCGAGTGCCGACTACACCTACGATGCCATCTACCGGCTGATCGAAGCCACAAGTCGCGAGCACTTGGGGCAGGTGGGTGGTGCGCCGATTCCCCATTCGTACAACGACGCCCCGCGCGTCGGCATTGATTGGTCAGCCAACGACGGTAACGCCATAGGTACGTACATGGAGCGCTACGTCTATGACGCGGTCGGCAACTTCCTCGAAATGCAACATCGCGGCAGCGATCCAGTGAAGCCTGGCTGGAACCGTACCTACACCTACAACGAGGCCAGCCTTCTCGAACCGGGCAAACAGAGCAATCGCCTGAGCAGCACCACCGTCGGCGCAATGACCGAGACCTACAGCACCCTGGGCGACGGCTATGACGCCCACGGCAATATGCTGCGCATGCCGCATCTGCAAGTCATACAATGGGACTTCAGGGATCAACTGCAGATGACCCGACGCCAAGCGGTGAATCCTGCGGACGCGGACGGCGCACAGCACCAGGGGGAGCGCACGTGGTACGTCTACGACTCCGCAGGCCAGCGCGTGCGCAAGGTGACCGAACTGACGGCGGGTGCGGTCAAGGAGGAGCGCATCTATTTGGGTGGCTTCGAGGTCTACCGCAAGAACGGAGCGAATCTGCTCGTGCGAGAGACGCTGCACATCATGGACGACAAGCAGCGCATCGCCTTGGTCGAGACGCGCACCCAAGGCAACGATTCCGCGCCGCAGCAGCTCATTCGCTACCAGTTCGGCAACCACCTCGGTTCGGTCAGCCTGGAACTGGACGACCAGGCACAGATCATCTCCTATGAGGAATACACCCCCTACGGCAGCACATCCTACCAGGCAGTGCGCAGTCAGACGCAGACGCCCAAGCGCTACCGCTCCACTGGCAAGGAGCGAGATGAAGAGAGCGGGTTGTACTACCACGGAGCGAGGTATTACGCTCCGTGGTTGGGGAAGTGGGCTGCTACCGATTCCTCTGGAGTGTCAGATGGCTTGAATCTGTATGTTTACACCAAGAGCAACTCAGTTCGTTTCGTCGATCCAGATGGCAAAAAGGCGGGCAACCCCGGCACTTTGCTGGGAACCGAATCACGGCAGGGAGTCTCCTACGTAAGGTATAGGGCAGAAGAAGGCACTTGGGTTTCCGCCTCGCTAGCACAACAAGGGTATGACAAGCAGTACGGGAAAGATGTTGCATACGGAGCCTATGTCGGCCTCGTGTTGGGCCCAGATGGTGAACCACTGAGTACACCTGACAAGATACGACCGGGTCAGGAATATCTGATTCCGGTTGGACCGGCGGTCGAATTCAAAAGTGAGTCAATAACGAGCTACAGACTGCCTCAAACGAAACTTGACCCGAACCCATGGCAGGAAGGTAAAGTCGGGCGTTTTCTTAAGGACTTCCAACGTTCTTCGAAGCTGCCTTATTCGTCATTTGAGCTGAAGGGGCCTGAACCGCCGAGCAGAGTTCCCAGAGACGCAGTCGCGTTCTGGTTAAGCCTCCATAAGAACGAGATTACTGACGCTGAGGCACGTTGGCATGTCAGTCGACTTGCAATTGCCGGAATAATCGCGTGGGAGGCCCTCAAAAATCCGCAGGGCTTTACACCGAAATCTGTCGGGCCAGGGAAAATGCATTTAGTGGGTGAGGCCGGTCAGCTCTCATGGCCGGAGGTTATCGAAGGCACCGGCAGGATGGAGCAGGTTCCGGAACTCGTTCGAAAGGTAAAGCTGGAAAGACCAGATGTGGCCATCAATTACATTGGCGCAGCGTTGGATTTAGCGGCAGCAACCTCAGAAAAATATGGCTGGAACATTCGCAACAATCCAGAAATACTTGCTCAGGTTTATCACGCTTGGACACCAGAGGGATGGCTTAAGAACATGTCTACCAAACCTGCAAATGCGCCGTTCATGATTAAGCCGGGGGAGATGGGTAAATGGATAGAAGAGAATAGGGGATATCTAAAAAAGGCAGTCGGTCGTCCTGAACTGCAATGAATCAACGGAGCTAAGTTCGGCTTCCTTTTCCGCCACATTACTAAGCACATGACAGGGTAAACTAATTAATACCTCGGGACGGAGGACTGTGGTTGGAACTCAAACTCTTCACTGAGCTGATCGAGGCTCTTGGCAAATTGGTCGGTAGCTGAAGGCCAGCCTAACCCTGGCCACAGTGGAGCGCGGGTTCCGGCTGTGCCATCGGAAAGAATCGCGTATATGATTGAGTGTTGAACTCTAAACAGTGTCGCCTACTCTGTACGCATTGTTTGGAGGTTTGACAAAGGGTCTGGGTGGCTGTCCCTGGGTGCAATCCAAAGCGGCTGACAGATGACGGTTTTATTCATACAGATAGCCGATAGCAGCACAGTGCGACCAACTTGAGGCCTTCCGCGCTGGCCTGTTTGTTAAACGGCATCAACTGATTGAACAAGAACTGAAGCTCAACGCTCTGGTGGAGAAACAAATAAACGATGGCGTGAAGCAGGCACATAACTGCAAAGGAGTCTAGCCATGCAAAGCATAATCGCCCCTCTCCGTCCCGGTGACAGGAACGATGCTGTCGCCAATCTGCAGGATGCGCTGCGCCTATTGGCCGAACGCGGGCGCATCGCCCTGGACCCCGCTGAGCGCGACAGCTTGCTGGATGCGCTTGGGCACGAACACGGCGACCTGGTATATGCTGACGCCACGCGCAGGCTGGTGATTCTTTTTCGCGTCCAGCACGGTCTGAACGACCTTGACTGGGTCGACGATGCAACCGCTGCCGCGCTGAACGATGTGCTGAGAGAACTGGGCGCGCTGGATAACGGACAGGCTGTGCTCGAACACATGGTAGCCGGTCAAGTAGTGAGTCCTACACGGCAGCCGCTTCCACGTGTCGCGGTGACTGCTGTTCATGTGGATGGCGCGCATGCAATTCGTCTGGGCGAAGACAATACAGACGCTGAAGGGCGCTATGCTATCCGCTATGAGGCGCCTCCCAGTGTCAGCATTATCAACCTGCGCGTGGCTGTGTTTGACGCGGGCGGCATATTGCTCAAAGAAGCCGCAATCATTCAGGACGCACAACCGTTGGAGACGGTGAACCTCGTCGTGGATACCATGTCACCTCCAACGTATCGGGTCGATGGCAAGGTCGCCAGCCGCGTCAGCGCCAGTGTTGGCGGTTTGCGCGTCGTGATCGTAGATAAAGGGGTTGGCGGCGATGTACAACTCGCCGAAACCAGCACTGACGAGGGTGGCGCCTACCAGGCGACCTTCTCCGACAGCGACGTGCGGCTGCGCGGCAAAGCGCAGCCCGACTTGCAAGCGCGCGTGTTTGCAGGCGATGCCTTTTTAGGCGCTTCGGATGTGCACTATAATGCCTCCCAACACGAGACGTTGAATGTGTTGTTGGAAGACCAGGCGGCGTCAGCCTTGCGGCCTGAACACGAGGTATTGACCAGTGCCCTTGCCAGCCAGTTCAGGGGCAAACTCGGCGACCTCAAGGAAACCGATGACCAGCAGGACATCACTTATCTCGCCAACAAGACGGGATGGGACGCACGCGCAGTGGCCTTGGCCGCTTTGGCTGACCAGTTCAGCGCACGTACCATGGATGCTACCGGCACCCCGGCAATTCCGCAAGCATTTTTCTACGCGCTCTTCCGCGCCGGGCTGCCCACGAACGAGGACACGCTCTACCACACCGATGCCCAGACGCTGGAAGGAGTGTGGAAGCAAGCGGCAGAACAGGGCGTGATATACAAAGCCTCAGCAGACCAGATTCCAATTCTGGTTGAGCGATTCCAGGCCTTGAGCGCGCAAAAACTGTTGACCGGTCCGGCGCTTGTCGGAGCCTCTTCCCTCAAAGAGATGCTGACCATCTCCCGCCTTGACGATACGCAACAGGCGACGTTCGCCCAACTCTATGCGGCGAACCGTGCCGATATGCCGACGTTTTGGAAAGCGGTCGGCGACGCCTTTGGCCAGGACATGGCAAATCGGCTCCAGGTGGACGGCAAGCTGGGTTTTCTCACCATCAACAATGCTCCCCTGATGCAGAAGGTGCATACCACAGCGGGTGCGAATGGCCTCTCCGACCCACTTCAACTGGCGCAGATGGGCTACCATCGCGCAGAACCGTGGAGCCAACTGCTGACTGCGGATGTCCCCATTCCAAAGGAGATCCCTGGCGACACGCCGGAGTCAAAGCAGGCGAACTATGCCGAGTATCTCGCTGCGCAGGTGCGACTGAGCTATCCGACGGCGGCTGTGGCGCAAATGGTCAAAAGCGGAGCAATACCACTCACGGGCGCAGCGAATGCTGTCTCCGACCAGGTGCATGCGTTCTTAACCCAGCATCAGGGCAAATTCGAGATCGGCGTGCAACCAGTGCAGCAGTACATAGCCCAGAACAACTTGCAGGTCGCCGACGAGACAGTCCAGCAAGTGAAGCGGCTGCAGCGGGTGTACCAGATCACACCGAGCGACCAAGCGCTGACTGGACTCATGAAGCGCGGGATTGACGCTGCTTATCATGTCGTACGCTACGATAAAGACACGTTTGTCCAGTGCTTCGCAGCGGATTTAGGCGGGGCGGACCATGCCGCGCTGACCTACGACAAGTCGGTGCAGATTCATAATGCCGTTCTCAACATTGCTCTCAGCTACTTGAACGCACGCACTGCTCCCGCGATCGGTGTCCACAGTCCACCAAGCGTCTTGGGCCCTGCGCCTGCCAATGCGGGCGATGTTATCGCCTACGCAACACTAGAGACTCTATTCGACTCAATGGATTTCTGCGCGTGCGAGCATTGCCGCTCCATTCTGTCCCCGGCTGCTTACCTGGTTGACTTGCTGCTCTTTCTTGATCAACCCAATCCCCCGGCAGGCACGCAAAACCCACAGACAGTCCTACTAGAGCGTCGTCCGGATATCCAACATCTCCCGCTCACTTGCGATAACACAAACATTGCTCTGCCGTACATTGACGTGGTCAATGAGACACTCGAATACTTCATTGCTAACAACAGTCAAAAACTCTCACTGAAGGACTATCACGGACATGACACGAACGGCGCTACATCCGAGGACCTGTTGGCAAGCCCCCCAGTTCGTCATGGCCTCGGCTTATACGAACCTGCGCGGCGAACGCTTCCCGGCCCCGCTGCCGTTCCACCAGCCCTTAGAGAACCTGCGCCGCTATTTCAACAAGTTTGAGGTTCCATTACTGCTGGCGATGGAGCGATTTCGCAAGAACGACGACCTTGAGCGCGGTGCCAATCCCTATGGCTGGCGCGACATTTTGATGGAAGAAATCGGCCTCTCGCGAGACGAATACGAGATCCTGACCGACTCAAACGCCGTCCCCCTCTGGCGGATGTACGGTTTTCCCAACGGGACAGCGGACGCCAATGTCATTGTCGGTCTGTCCAATGCGAAACAATTCGCCCGCCGTGTCGGAATTACCTATGAAGAACTGGTTTCAGCCCTCAAGACGCGGTTCATCAACCCGAACAGCGATCTGATTCCGAAACTGGAACGGTTAGGCGTTTCATTTGCCACCCTCAAGGCCCTGAAAGATGGGACGATCACTGACCCTGACTTTGATAAGTTGCTGGCTGCCCTCGCAGTAGCACCCGACCCCGCGGAATACGGCGGCGACATCAAGGCGTGGGTGAAGGACAACGATAACTACGCCCGCATTATGGGACTGATTACGCTCGCGATTCCGGCAGGCAGTTGGGCAGCTTCGAAGGTTTACGCTGTCGGCGATTGTGTACGGCCAACGACGGCACAATCGGAGTCCACGCTGTATTACGAATGTACTACTTCCGGCACATCGGCGGCCTCCGAGCCAAAGTGGCCTTCGACTCCCGGAAAATATACATATCCAGATGGGACTGTAGTCTGGACTTGCCGGGATGCCTCGAGTTGTCTCAGCTTTGACAATCTGGCTTTCCGCTATTCCGATCCGGCAAAACTTACCCAAAACATGAGCGCTGTCGAATTCGTCCGCTTATTGCGCTTCATTCGCTTGTGGAAAAAACTGGAGTGGACTATCGAGCAGACCGATGCCGCGATCTGTGCGCTCTACCGTGCGGATCTGGCGCCACTAGATGCAAGCGACATCAATGATGTTACCAAGCTAAACACTGGGTTCTTAACACTGCTCCCTCGCCTCGGCATCGCTATGCGTATGATGAAGGCGCTGAATCTGACTGTGAAACGCGATCTTCTGCCCTTGCTGGCGTGCTGGTCGGAGATCGGCACCCAGGGCGACACCTCGCTCTATCGTCAGATGTTTCTCAACCCCACGCTCCTGGAGCAAGACGCCGTCTTTGCCGATAACGGGTACGGCGAGTTCCTCACGAATACCACAAAGAAACTGGCCGATCACGCCGGGGCGCTGCGGTCTGCCTTCAACCTGACCGGGGACGAGTATGATCAGATCGTCGCTGCCCTCGGCTACAACGCCAACACGGCTCTGACGATCCCAAACATCAGCGCGATTTTCCGCCGGGGCTGGTTGGCGCGTAAGCTGAAACTCAGCGTTCGCGAACTCTTGTTGTTGACACAACTCACCGGTCTCGACCCATTCGCTGCGCCCAACCCGACTAATCCTGCGATATTGCGCCTTATCGAGCTGCTTCAATCAATGAAGGATCAGTCGCTCAAGTCTGCTGCTGCGCTTTACCTGATCTGGAATCAGGACTTGAGCGGCAAATCCGCGCCCGCTCCAGCGCAAATCACGGAGCTTGGCCGTACCCTGCGTGGCGATTTTACTGGCATCACAGATCAGTTCGTAGCCATTGAGGACCCCAACGGCGACATTGCCCGCGCGCGCATAACGCTAGTTTATGGACAGGAGACCAGCGACGCTTTCTTCTCTCTCCTGGATGATACATTGATTATGGACGTGGCTTACACCCACACGGCAACGGCGCTTGAGAACGCCATCACCGCCGTCGATGGAAAAATCGCCTATGACGATTTTCGCCATCGGCTTTCGCATACCGGCCTTCTAACTACGGGCACGCGGAACAACCTGAAAGGGATCGCAGGCGTGACGGTCGCTTTCCAAAATGCAGTGGACGTGCTGTTCCACCGCGGCGAGCAGATCAAAGGCTTGTTCTTCACCCGTTACCCGGAACTAAAGCTGCCCTACGATACCGCCATCGTTAAACCGCCAGCAGAGAGGCACAGCGCGTTTCTTGCGGCATTTCAACCCGAACTCTCACGCAGGCGCAAGCGTCAGCAGGCTCTCCAGCGGTTCAGCGCGGCAGCATCAGTAGATCTGGAGTTCACGCAAGCCTTATTGGACCCGACAGGCGGACCCTACCCGCTCCACGCTGCCGGAGATCAAAATAAGCCCGCACTTGACGACGTGCTCGCGTTGGAGACACCAGGCATTGCGGTGCAGTTCTTTTTCCGGGACACTGCGACTGGAAACGTTGACCAGAGTGTCCCCGCAGCTGCGAACCTGGCCTATGCCAGCGGCGGCAGCAATCCCTTGCCGAACCCGGGGAATGCTATCTCCGGTATCTGGAGCGGGCAAGTAGAAACACCAGAGGCCGGGTTTTACAACTTCATCATCGAGGCGGACAGCGGGACGAAGGTGACGTTAACGCTCGATGGGCAGACCCTCGCGCTGATACAGAACGGCAACGTCTGGCGCAATACCGAGCCGCACGAACTGAAGGCGGGAATGCTTTACAAGATCGAGCTGAAGGTCGAGAAGGTCAAAGACGCGCTAAGTCTCAAGTGGGAGACGCCAAAACGGGCGCGGGAGGTAATTCCTTCGCGTTATCTGTATCCACCGACGATCCTCGCGTCGTTTTCCAGCACCTATGTCCGCTTCCTGAAAGCGGCATCCCTCGCAACCGGCCTCGGCTTGACTGCCAACGAAATGGCCTACTTTGCCACTCATCCAGATTACAGAATCGGTGCACAAGGGCAAATCGATAGCACCGGTCAGGGCTGGCTCAATGCCTTGCCGAACGCTGACAACCTTCATCTCACAAATCCAGCGGATGCCGCCGTTGCTAAGAACTTGAACGCGGCGCTGCTCACACCTCTGCGTGCCCTCTTAGATTTTGCCCGCATCAAGGCAGACATCTCCCCCGGCGATGAGTCACTCTTAACCGCCTTAAAAGACCCGACGACGGCAACGCAGAACTCCGATAGTCTGCTCCTCACCATTACCCGCTGGAATCAAACCTCATTGAATGACGTGCTCACCCAGTTCAGCGGCAACATTACGGGGCTTGGACATTTCGACCTCTTCCGCCGCGTTTATGATGCGTTTGTGCTCGCTCAGAGGATGGGCATTTCAGCCAAAGCACTGATCCAGGCGACGACGAATGACCCGACAAGCAACACGGTGCTCGACTTGCAACCGGCGCTGCTCGCCCGCTACGACGATCCCGACCGTCGGGATGTCGTACGGTCGATCAACGACGAGATGCGCAGTCTGCAACGAGACGCGTTGGTAGCCTCCATCCTCCATCAGATGCGCTCCGACCCCGCCAGTGCGCACATATATACGCCCGACAAACTGTTCGAGTACTTTTTGATGGATGTCCAAATGGACCCCTGCATGCAGACGTCGCGAATCCGCCACGCGCTCTCGTCCGTGCAGCTCTTCATCGAGCGTTGCCTCATGAACCTGGAGCGGCATGTCTCTCCCGCAGCCATCAACGCGAAACAGTGGGAGTGGATGAAGCGCTACCGGGTTTGGGAAGCAAACCGCAAGGTGTATCTCTTCCCGGAGAACTGGCTGGAGCCCGAGTTGCGAGACGACAAATCGCCTTTCTTCAAGGAGATCGAGAGCGAACTGCTGCAGAGCGAAATCACGGAGGACTCCGCCGCAACCGCGCTGCTGAACTACCTATCCAAGTTAGAGGAAGTCGCCAAGTTAGAGCCGTGCGGCTTCTACCATGTCCCCGCCGATTCTAGCAAACGCACAGGTGAAATCAACCATGTCATCGCCCGCACGGCGGGGGCGCACCGCAAGTACTATTACCGGCGCTACGAGTACGGCTACTGGACGCCGTGGGAGCAGATCAAGCTAGATATCGAAGACAACCCCGTTATCTCGGTTGTCTGGAAGGACCGCCTGTTTCTTTTCTGGCTGCGGATCCTGAAGCAGGCGCCCATGAACCCACCTCCAGCACCCCAGCCAGGTAAGAAGTTACAGGATCTCGAGGCGTCCACAGTGATTAAAAGTGATGTGCCCAAGGTGACAGTCCAGGCAGTGCTGTGCTGGAGCGAATACTACAACGGCAAGTGGCAGCCCACGAAGACATCTGACGTAAACAAACCGCTCTCTATCGACAATTTTGCTTCAGCGGGCTCTGATTCATTCGACCGGGCAGAATTGATGTTGCGATCGTCGGTGGATGACTCAGACGAATTGCTCATTCATGTTGGCTATCCTGGCCGCAACTGGAAGTACTTTGTACTCTACAACACGCACAGCCTGCCAGTACCGATGCAATGGGATCTCTTTAGACGAGGCAGCGAGAATTTTAGGGAGCTAATCAGATCCGAAGTTCAGAAAGTTCTGTCTATTGGGACACCGTCAGTGCCCGCGGTTGGGATACCCACGGATGAACTTGATAAGCTGCTAACACCGATCATCATGCAAATTCGCGCGGGCATTCGCGTGAGCACTTTGCAAGAAATTCAGGTGGAGATTGAGTCTCCGCTTTATAGAAACATCATGGGTAGGCTACCCGGGGCCCCCGGCCAACAAGTTGCTGGAAAGATCGATCAAAAATTGGGGGATATCTTGTCGAGTCTCTTGAGCCCACAGTTATTGAGATATAGAGACATTGACTTTGAGACCGATGCAGTATTGTCGCGCAATTATGACCCTTCCATAACAGCGCAGCCAATCCCTCGCTCAATCCTGAAAAATCCACTCCCCGACGGCACAATCGAGCCGCAGCATCCACTGCAAGACCCGTGGGATGCACCGTTCTTCTACGAAGACAGCCGCCACATATTCTACGTTACGACGACGGAACAGCCGGTGTGGATTCGCGACTACTCGAAATTCGGCACCCTGGTGGATCTGGGCCTTACACAAGTAGTGGCAATTCCGCCACTGGTTCTCCAGATGGATGCGAAGGTACCGAGCAGGCTAGAACCGTGGAATGACACAACGCCAATCGTCATGAAACCGGGTGTCGTTGACCCTGCCCCAATGCAGCGGTTCGTTACCGAGGACGCCTATATTCACCAGGGCATTGGCACGACCGCTGTAGTGACGTTTGGCGACAAGCAGATCGGTCCATCGGGCGCCATCCCCGATAACCGCAGCATGAAATAAGGAGAAGATTATGGCAAGCATCACGTATCAGGTTGGCAGCCATGACGCGGCGCTGGCAGAGAATGCATGGGCGGTATCGTCAAGTCATCAGGACACCCAGTTCACGTACACCTTCGAGAACTTCTTCCACCCTTTCGTCGGTGAACTGATCGCGAAGCTGAACAGAGACTCGCTGCCCATAATGTTGGCAGGACAGTTAGATCCCGCCCTGAAGCAACACTTCTTCAAAGCTCTCTATAATCCAACCGAGGATAATCTTGTTCAGGTCAAATACTTCCCGAAGGAGATCGATGTCTCCGGGTACGGGCCGTATGCCAACTACAATTGGGAATTGTTCTTTCACATCCCGCTGACGGTCGCCGTGCATCTAAGTAAGAACCAGCGCTGCGCCGAGGCGCAGCGCTGGTTCCACTATATCTTCGATCCGACCTCGAATGACCTGAACGTCAAGCCGCCAGAACGTTTCTGGAAGTTCCTCGCCTTCCGCAAACCAGACGTGAGCAAGCGCATTGAAGACATCGTGCGGCTTCTGAGTACCCCTCGCTCGGAGTTATCTCATGACGACCAGTTGCTGCAAGACACCATCCTGAATGGCTACGATGCGATTCGCAACAAGCCGTTCCAGCCCCATGCCGTCGCGCGGACGCGGCATCTGGCGTATCAATACTGCGTGGTGATGAAGTATCTGGACAACTTGATCGCGTGGGGCGATCACCTGTTCCAGCAAGATACGACTGAGTCCATCAACGAGGCCACGCAGATCTATGTGCTGGCAGCCAACATTCTGGGAGAACGCCCACAGCGGATCCCGCCACGTGGGACAATAAAAGCCAAGACCTTCGCACAACTCAAGAAGGAGGGCCTCGGACCGATTGGTGACGCGCTGGTGGACCTGGAGGGTCAGTTCCCATTCAACCTCGCCGCCCCGAATTCGGGGACAGGCGCTAGCAGCGCAGGGGATTCTAGCGCGCTTTTTGGAATCGGGCGCGCACTCTACTTCTGTATTCCGCGCAACGACAAGCTGTTGGGCTACTGGGACACCGTCGCCGACCGGCTCTTCAAGATTCGCCATTGCATGAATATCGCGGGGGTCGTTCGCCCGCTCGCGCTCTTCGACCCGCCAATTGACCCCGGCATGCTGGTCAAGGCGGCGGCAGCCGGGATAGACATTGGGAGCATCGTCAGCGGCTTGAACCAACCCATTGGCCCCATCCGCAGCCTGTTCCTGATTCAGAAGGCATTGGAACTCTGCGGCGAGGTCCGCGGTTTCGGTAATGCATTGCTTTCCGCTTTGGAAAAAGGCGACGCCGAATACCTCGCGCTGGTTCGCCAGCGCCACGAGATTCAAATTCAGCAGATGGCGCAGGAAGTGCGCTTCTTGCAGTGGAAATCGGCGCAGGAGGCGACCAAATCACTACTTACCAGTCGGGCGACGGCGCTTGAACGTTTCCATTACTACCAGCGGTTGTTGGGTTTTCCGGCAAATCAGAATGCGCCGGACACCATCACTATCGATCGCCGCGAATTGAATGAGGAGAACTTCGACGAGGCCTATGGTGCACTTGTTGGCCAATACGACAAGGCCCTGATACTGCAAACACTTCCGACCCTTAGGCTCGCAGGCGAAACTTCCCCATCGAACCAATCCGGGGCGTCGGGTACGGGGAGGTTCTACCTCAGCGCAAACGAAAACGTGGAAATCAGCGATCTACTGCCAACAGCAATGGATCGACGCTCACTGGCTGGAGATCTGAGTTCTATTGCATCTGTCCTTACCTTCATTCCGGAATTCGATGCCAAACTTGCATTCTGGGGTTTAGGTGCTGGCTCTCGAATCTTTGGCGGTTCTAAGATGTCCGACGCGCTCAAGATTATTGGCGGAATTCTGAACAATGAAGCGTCGAAGAACCAGGACAAAACGAACATGGTGTCGAAGACAGCATCGTATGAGCGCCGGGCGGACGATTGGCTACTGCAATACAACCTCGCCGCACACGAGTTGATGCAACTCGGACGGCAGATGCTCTCCTCACTCATCGCCGAACAGATCGCCCATCACGAGTACATGAATATCCAGCAACAGATCAAGAATGCGAAGGAGGTGGATCAGTTCCTCCGCGACAAGTTCACCAACGAGGACCTTTATCTGTGGATGCAGGGCGAGATTTCGCGGCTCTACTACGAGTACTATCGCTTCGCCTTCGACACCGCGCGTAAAGCCGAGCGGACGATGAAACAGGAACTGATGCGCCCCGAAGTGGACGTCCAGGACTTTGTCAAGTTCAACTATTGGGACGGCGGGCGCAAGGGCTTGCTTTCCGGTGAAGCGCTCTATCTTGACGTCAAACGGATGGAGATGGCCTACCACGAGAACAACAAGCGCGAGCTCGAGTTGACCAAGCACGTGTCGTTGCGACAACTCAACCCGGTCGCTCTGCTCACGCTCAAGGCGACCGGCGTGTGCCAGGTGACGATTCCCGAATGGCTCTACGACCTTGACTGCCCCGGTCACTATATGCGGCGCGTCAAGAGCGTTGCTCTATCCATACCATCGGTCGCCGGGCCATACACCAGCGTCAACTGCACCCTCTCACTCCTGAAGAGCAACCTGCGAAAGTCTCCGATAGCCGGCGACGACTATGCACGGCACGGTTCGGAGGACGACCGCTTTGTGGATTACATCGGCGCAGTGCAATCCATCGTTACCAGCAGCGGGCAGAACGACAGCGGCATGTTCGAGACCAACCTGCGCGATGAGCGGTTCCTGCCATTTGAGGGCGCAGGCGCGGAGAGCACCTGGAAGTTGGATCTGCCCAAGGGTTATCCTGCTTTCGATTACGCTACGATCTCAGATGTCATCTTGCACATCCGTTACACTGCGCGCCAAGGTGTGGACCCCACCAAAGTGAAAGCAGCATTGGATGACCTGTTCCAGCAGGCCGACCAAGCCGGCCTCGCGCTACTCTTCAGCCTGCGCCACGACTTTCCCACGGAATGGTCGGCTTTTGTCAGCGGCTCGGGCAATTTCACTGCAACGATTCGTAAGGATTACTTTCCCTATTTCACACAGGGAAAGCAGATCAAGATTACTGGTCTCGAACTGTATGGACAGGACGTGACGAAGCACCACGCAGTCGGTGACCTGACGACGGCGACGGACGACCTAAAGGGACAGGCGCAATTCACCCTCACCGCCGGGCCGGATGCGGCGGGGCCGACCCAGGTTCTGACGCGGACGGCGAGCGCACAGGTTTTTTTGATAGTTCGCTACTCATTCTGAGGGCTCGGGATGTACGGGTGCTTAGTGTCACGTTAACCAGCGGCAAGAGCGTGTTAGATCGTGTTATGAACTTGCGAAAAGATCTGATTGTATGCGGGGTGACATTGCCCTAACAGCGTTGACATCATTACGCTCCCCTCAGGCTTCGAGAGGGCAGTTCATGACATGCTCTAGATACCTAGAATACATCATTCTCGGCCCTTTCCCTAATCCCTCTTGCTGATGATCCCGGCAGAACTCCATTAAAACAGAAATGGAGAATTCAAATATGAGACTTTTTGTGAACCTACATCCAAGGAGTTCCAAGCTCAAAATCTGAATTCGTCACCAATGTCAACCAGGATATTCTCTAGATCTAGAAATGAATATCTGCTTAAGCAACGTAGGAAGCCGATGCACAGGTATCTTTAAGCTACAAAAGGGCAGGAGTCTGTTTCCGCCGCAAACGCGTAGTGAGATGACGGAGAGTCGAACTCTCAGTACCACGATTTGTGACCCTTTCTGGGTCTGCTTTGAAGTAGTCCAGGACACTCATCATGGGGATACATTGTTCGTCTTTCATCGTCTGAAATCGCTGACATTGCTACCAGAATTGCTGCCGCTGTTTCACTACGGAATAGGTTTACTTGTGTCTTCGGGAATGGAACGGGTGTTTTCATTAGGGGATCTAGACGATTCCGTTGGCGTTTGCTGACTTTCATGATATCCTCGGTGAGAGTATTTTCGTTCATGCTCGTCCACTATTATGCGTGATTATCTGTTGGTTCTGCCGTCAAGATTGCTGTAGGACATTTTCCTTTCTAAGTCTTCCTCCCCAGAAGAGAATGTGGTTGTTATCCTCAATTCCAATGGTTCAGGAGAGTTCAAAAAGACCCTTCCTTGCAGAATCTGCAGGCTTTAAACCTTCTGTCAGCGAAATGTCTTCTGCTCAGACCAGTCAAGGAGCACCTTAGCCTGGGCTATTCTCTTAGTTTGCTTGATCCAACGAAGATGTGATCTTCAGTACCTAATATTTGTCAAAAGAAGTGACAGCGTGCAGCTAAGGGAAAGAGACTTGCCAAAGGAACTAAGATGGTTCATACCTCTCGAAGAGTGTGAAACCCGAGATAGGAGTGCCATATGTTTCCCATGTCTGTAGCTTTCCCGTCATGATGTCCTTGATCAGATTCTCCAGATCGTTCTCAGAGGCTGTGTGGTAAAGGCTTGAGAAGCCGATGCTTTCGACCTATTGAATTAGCCAGAAAGCAGGGGTGAGCACCACTTTCCATACAGCCTCTCAACTAGGCCACGCCCTTGGCTCCCATTTTATTTCATTCACGGGAGGAGCTTCTCGCTCCCGCCCGTGTTGCCATTGATTTGAGTCAAACTTAGGAACTTAGCTCCAGTATGCGTGCCTCTGCACGTTCACGTTTACGGAGATTGAGCGGGGGATCATTTTTCTTCAAGGCTGTCTTATAGTCAGCAATAGCTTTCTCGGTCTGTTTCATATTCTCATATATCATTGCACGATTGTAATACACCCAGGCATTGTCAGGGCTACCTTTAATGGAGGTTTTAAAATCACTGAATGCTCGTTGATACTGTCCAAGGCCACCATAAGCAAGCCCGAGTCCATTGTGAGCATAGGCTACACCAATAGGATCACTTTTGCCCCCTATCTCGATCGCTCGATCCAGGTCCACTATAGCCTTTCTGTACTCACCCATCTCAGCATAAATCTGTCCGCGACTGTTATATGCGCCGAATGAGAACGTTGATGCAGAATCGAGTTCAATCAGGCGAGTATAGTCTTCGACAGCCTCGGAATACTGTCCATTGTACCAGTAAGCAGCAGCCCTGCTAGAGTAACCAAGCGGTTCATAGGGTAAAAGGTCAATATAGTCAGTAAAGTACTGCAGAGCTTCATTGTACCGATCCATCTGATCAGCAAGTAGGGATCCTATCGTTTGCAGGAGATAAGCTATAAGCTCGTTATCGCCGCTCTTTTTCCCCATTTGTAGTGCATTACTATAGGCTTCAAACGCTTCTTGATAGAGCTTTTGCCCCTTACATGCGTCGCCGAGATAAAGGTGAGCAAACGCTTTGCCCGATTCATCCCCTATTTCATCACTAATACGGTAAGCTTTTTGAGAATAATCTTGAGCTCGCTCGTATTTATTACTGGCGATGTATTGTTCAGATTGACGAAGCAGGAGGTTAGCTTGCTGAACTTTCTCTTCGCACTGCGCTTTCCACTTCTTATTGGAAGCTTGAATGGGAGAGACAAAGCGATCATGTGTGAGCTCATACCAGTGAGCACCGGCACGCCATTCAGATCGAATCAGGTGCCTGTCTTCAAGTATCTTCAACGCTTCGTTAGGAATACCTTCCGTCATTTTTGTCCCACGGTGGACAATGCCTCGTGTACCAGTTGAGGTAATGAGCCATTTTTCGCACCAATCACGAAGCTCATTTTCGCGGATTCCAGTTTCCTGTTTTGCCGCGTGAATGGTACTTTCATAGAACTTTGCAAGCGGGCGATCAACATTCCCCAACTTTAACAGGTGCTTCTCGGTAATTTGTGAGGTATCTGGTGGTAATTCCTGCCACAGGTTTTGGCACACTACTTGAAGTTGTACAGGCTCTACAAATTCTCCCGCTACTTCTACCGTCTCACCTGTAATTGACTCTACCCGCGTCTTGAGCAAATCCTCTACCAGCTTCTCCGCTATACCCTCGGCGAATGAGTGCTTTGTTCCTCTCAACGGTCCCGTAATCGCTGCCAGCGCGGCCTCCTTGCGCAACCGTTCCAGGCGAAAACGTATTCGCAACTTTTCAGAGAGAAGGGAAGCAAAGGGGTCCAACTGAGCTATGTAATCTTCTCTTATCGTGAAAACCACCCGTAAAAGACGATAATCATCTTTAAGTGTATCGCGAACTTGCTCAAAAAAATCCTTCCGGTCTCTCCAGCGATCTGGGTATAGAGCGAACAGCTCTTCGAATTGATCGAAGATGATAACACGTGGTAATGATAGACCATCTTCATCGGTGGGACGTTTTGACGTCTTCAAAAAATCGCTAAGGGACATCTGTACCAGTTGTCGAGGGGGGATCTCATCCTTTGCCCAGCACATGAGTGTGTTGAAGACATAGATATTCTTGATCTCATCAGGCCGTATATCCGGGGAGATCATGCCTTGCACTCGCGCCAAAGGGAGAATTTCAAAGCCCTCCTTCTCTAGGAAAGGAATGACCTTAGCGTTCAAAAGTGAGGTTTTTCCGGTGCCTGACTGAGCATAGAAGAGCAGCTCTCGGTAGGAAATAATAAGCGATAGCAGTTCATCGGCCTCATAATCTCGACCGAAAAATAGAGCCAGGTCATCTCGTTCATAGGGACGTGGCCCAACATAGGGCTGAAATTTAGTTTCCATGCTCAAAAACCTCCCATTGTCTTCTCAGTTCTGAGACAAACTCACGGCACTTTCCCCAGTAAATGCGGATATCGGACCTGTCAAAATATTTAATAAGATATTTTTGGGCCTCCTGCAGTTGTGCTTCTGTTAGTCTATCTCTTCCCGGTACCAACTGTACAGAAATATGCGCTTGTCTGACTGCTATCTGTAGATTGCTGACTATGCCTCGGAAAAGGACCCTGAAATCCCAATCAGCAAGACGGTAGCCAAGGAAAAGCAGCGACGACCCAGCCATGGCTCTCCGAATCCTTGCTGGAAGCAGATTCTGGTTCTTCGACATCTCTATCAGGAAGTCAAGATAGTCATCCTCTGTCAGGACGATAGACTCAGGTACTTTAATATTCCCATGAAGGTGAAATACGACGGGGTTTGATGGAGTGGGTGTGAAACCAGGCAAGGTTTCGAAGATAGATTTTTCATACATCTGAATGAATGAGTTCCAGTGACATATTTCTTGCCTGGGATCCTTGCCCTGTTGAATAAGAGCTTTCACCATACTGTCATCGTAGTTGGTAGTCATGTAGACGGGGAATGGAAGGCCTGCCAACACTCTATGTGGCTCGTCAGGGTCTGTGAAATCCGGTGTTGGAAATTTTTGGAACTGCTTCTGAATTTTATACTTTGGTTCGACATTGCCTTCGGTTACAGCCAAAAATTGAGCAACACGTGCCAGGTCACGGGAATCTTCCAGGGGGTAGCTATGTTCCTGAGCCCATTGAGCTGCAATTTCTGCCCCAAGGGGAAATACACCCGCACAAGCTCCAGCCCCTAGAAATGGTGTGCATCTACCATCTTTGATTTTCTCCATAAGGCGCTTCCAATCGCCTTCTGACATGTTGAGCATTGTCGACCTCCTTCCTTTTTGAGAGAAAGTTCATCCAAAGATCTGCGATGTGAATAAACATTTATGGTAATGATATCGGGAAACAATACACATTACCGAGTCGAGCAACCAGGGTCGAGTTACACCAGCCTGGCTGCTCACCTCGGCTAAGACTCAGGATGTACTCGCTACTGGCTCTGGCTGTGGCTCTGCTTGTGCTCCTGATAGAGGAAATCCCTTTGGGTCGGTCCAAAGTTGTATAAGCTTGCGACGGAGATCCGCGATTTTATCAATTGTCCAATCGTTATTAAGGGTGACATAAGCAAGGGGCGCATAGTGATGCTCTACGCCGTGGGGTTCTACCGCTATCGGTCCATTTTTATCGCGTGGCCACTCTACGTCCCCAGTAGCGGTGCGCGCAGGAATCAGCCAGTAATCGCCAGAACGGTACATGATTTCTGGGGGTGGCTCCGTTTGCGCAGTCTCATCCTTTGTTTTCTGCGCTTGGCCTTTTGAGGAAGATTGGCTCTGTGACACCGTTTGAGCGCCTGGTTGGAACTGAATTTGAATACCGTCCTCTAGAGTATACCAGTTACCTTCTACAATGGGTGTGACACCACCGCCAGGGGTCAAATCATCCTCTTTACCAGGGTCTCCTTGAGAGTGTTCCCAACGGCGTAGAATTGGATAATTCATGGAATCTTGCCCGATGTTCCCTGGTTCTGTTTTGAGCGTGACTTGCGAGTGGACGTAGTCGACGATATCGATCTGAAAGAGCGGGACAGGGTCGTCCTGAGGAGGGTTGAACTGCGGGAAGGCAGCATCATCTATGATCTCTACCCAATCATCCTTTTTTAAACCAAAGCGTTTGTCACGTCCCAGGTGCTCCAGTTTGACAATTTTTCCTTCCACTTTGCCAATGATGGGAAAGACAACGGAGCCATTCTCACGAGACCATTTGAAGGTCGCCTGGTTAGCACCGCCAGGGTGACCTGAACCGCTGTTATGAATCTCTACACGATAAAGCTGGTTCTCTGCACCTCGATATTTTGAATCAGGGGGGATGATACAGGGAGTTGTATCTTTCACAGCATCTTCACCGGTTCCTGCTTTGAGCATCCCTCGATACGGTTTAGGCGGCTGCAATACGTCAATCCAATCTCGTTTCCAGTTCTTATCAAACTCAATTACGTCATCATTGTTCGCGAGAGTCGGCAGAGGCTTGTGGTCAGGCGTTGTGAAGGCAACTTCCACCTTCCATACGACCTTAGCACGGGTGGTAGTATCAGGTCCAAGGACACCCAGGGCAACCTCGCGAATCTCTTCGTCCTCCATGTATGTCACTTGCCGTTCCCAGGCGTCCAGGTAGACCACGAATGCCTTCTGCGAAGAGCCACTCTTTTGGTCGGAAGAAAGCGTATAAGGACAGGGGCAAGGTTCTGGCCCATCAAGCTTACAGGTATCACTCTCACACCCCTCATTCTCGACCAAGAGACCATCGATGTAGTAGTGGCCTGGCCAGACGTAGAAATCGGGAGAAATGCTAGACGTTTTGTCCTTTGCACTTCTACGGGTCTTTGTTTGCCCTGTAGTCTGTACAGTTGGAGCGGGTAGAGCAGGTTGTCCAGGTTTATCCGCAGTAGCTGATACCTGGAAAGCAATGTCTGGTCGCACGGCACGCGGCCCTACAAGGTCCTTAGTGAGCGTGCGCAGGTAGTATAACAGGATATCGACCTGTTCGTTCCATTCAGAATCGAGATCGACGCGTCCCTGCTGTTTGAGTACGCGCGAGAAGTGATTGAGACGATCAAATGTGTCGCGGGTGATATCGCTTCTGAAAACACCGTTCATGTTTACCTCCTAGTTAACTGGCGTAAATGATGCCCGCATCCATTTCGGCGGGTGTGAATTCGTCAAGGCGAGCGCGGAGATTCGCCGCTCGCTGGGGTTGAAACAAGTCGTGGAAGACGCCCATTTCTGACTCGTCGTCTGCGCCGCCTTTGATTTCATCAGCGCACGCATCGGCGAGTTGGCAATAGGTGGGAGTGCCGTAGCGCACACTCTTGAACAGAGGTTGCACGTGATCACGTTCACTTTGTTTAGCTGTATCTATGTCTGTGACATTGGGATCTTCGTCTACTGCCTGTACTACAAGGTCAGGTTGGCAGTTATAGCAGCGCGGCGTGCGTGAACCAGGTGTGACGTAGCAGAAACGCATACAGCCTTCCTGGCGACGAGCTACCTTGACCAATCCATAGAAGATGCTGTTCTCAGCCAGGTCAATCGCATGTACCTGCACCTCACCAAACACAGTGCAACGGGTCATAGTCAGCACTACGGGAGCGACCGGGCAATCTATGCCACGTAGAGCGATGCGTTCAGGACTACTTGCGTCCAGGATGCTGTCACTGATGCGAATAGAGAGTGGATCCATGAGAGCTTCTTCCTGGTTGACCTCGATGAGGCCGAGAATGCTATGTTCGATGGTGATATACGTGGACATATTGAACACTTCCAGGCTCGGCTCCGTAGGTCTGCGAGGTCGGCAATCACCGTGAAGTTCCCAACCCGGCACGAGTGTACAATGGCGAATGCATACCTCCGCCATGTTCCCTTCAACCTGCACGCTTCGCCCTGTGATAAGCAGACCATCCAGGGTCAGGCGACTACCGGACTCGCCGGATGCATTCAGAGAATCCGGCAGGTTTGTTTGCCAGTCCAGGAGGCGGATAACCGGTCGCGTGCCGTTGGCTGCGCGGATTTGCAGGCTTTCCTTCGCCTCTAACGAGATGTTGAGTGGCTCGGTGTATACGCCGCTATCGGTGATCTCGATAACTGCGTGGGGTAGCTTAGAAGCCTGCTCTTCAGTATTCCGCTTTTTGGCATCTTTACTAGACCCTGGTTTCGCATCTTGCTGCTTGTCTAATTTCCACTGATTCAGGGCTTGTTGGATAGTTTTGAGCTGCTCATGCTCGCCTACCTGGTACAGTTTGGCATCGACAGGTTGCGAAATGGGCCGATTGTATTTCCCACCGCCAATATCATCGCTGGAGCCGTAATAGTAGGAGACCCATACGCCTTCTGGCAGGTGATCGGGTGGAAAGGCGATGCGACCGAGCACCGGGTCAACGGCTACTTGATCATCGCGAGGGTGATAGTGCCAATTGCTCAAGTCAGCTACGATAATGCGTTCTAACTTCACTACCTGTGGGAGCGGCTTGGCTTGACCGGAACCGCGTGAGCGACGATGAACGCCTGTCCAGATCTGTAAGCTCTTGCCTTCACCATAATAATCCGATTTGTGCTCCTGGAAGGCGCGCCTTCCGATGGGAAGTGGCAGGTTCAATGGACCAGCAATCTGAGTAGGCACCTCTTCTGGCACAAAGTGCGTATAGAGAGGACTATCATTGCCCAGCACGCTGAAGGTAAAGAAGTGCGGGCCGACCTGTTCCATGCAATACGCAGGCGTTTTGCTCACCGGATACACTTTCAAGCGCCAGACGAAGACACCAATGCTGGGAATATTGTACAGCCCGGTCGTATGATGGGAGATGGCCCGGCGTACATCTACCGAATGTGATAGCCTATCAAATGGTGTACCTAAGAGGTGCAGATCGTCACCATCGCGCAGGTCGACTGTTCTACCTCGACCGAGTTGCAGGGGGTTGAGTGATTCGGTTTTACTGAGGTAACGATAGAACTCCACTACTCGTGCAGGCCAACCTGCTACATCTTGTGCCAGCAAGTCGAGGAGCGCAAGCGTACCCTTGCGTCGCCGGTAGCGGATCGTGTTGGCGACTTCGCGTCGTGGGATGAGAATTTTGTTACGCTGCTGCCCTTCAACCGTCGTCACATCTCCAGGTTCACCGCCGTCGTGAATGGGAACATAGCCGACCAGGTCGCCAATGTAGGGAACCACCCAATCCTGGCACGTCTCAATAAACCAGTTCTCATACAACTGTGCGATATCCGCTTCAACAACGTTCACCTGTTCAGTGATAACGCGCAATAAAGCTAGCAGTACCCCCTTTGTGTCTTGCTCTAAATCTCTCTGGCGGTAGTACTTAGGCAGTAATTCATAGAGTCGATCAAGTTGTGTAGTCATCTGTCAGCTCCATCAGGGTAAAGGGTTGAGAATAAGTGTGTCTTTTACATCCGGGCTTAAAAAGGCCAGCTGGGCTGGTAGAATAAGCTGGGACGGATCTGTGGCCTGCGGATTGCTTCGAGCAAGGTAGACCGGAATGCGCTGTTGCACCGTTGGACTTTTTGGAAGATCAACAGCCGTGGTAGAAGAACCTGCGACAAGCGCCTTCGAGGAGGTTGACGGCGTAGTATCATCTTTCACTTCTTTTAGTGCGTCCTCCACAGCGTTCTCGTCCAGAGCATTGAATTTCAGCATCTCTACGTAGTCAACGCCAGCAACACTTTGCATCACACTCATCACTTCACTGAGAAAGACGCTCTGACCCAACTCGCGTTGCTCAAAACCGAAAGCGTCCAGCACCGTAGCACGCAGGACAGGCTCGACGGCCTCCCATTCGTAATCCGGTAGCAAGCGCACATCCGCAGCTATGGTCAGCGGCAGTACTTCGCAGAGCGCTACCTGGAGAGGCTCAAAGGGATCCCCGAGCTGGCGCAGCGCCTGGAACAAATTCTGGAATAAGGCAGAATTGACATCGATGGGAATGTTGTTGGCACCGGCTATGGTGAGATGGACGAGTTGACGATGGCCATTCGAAAGCCGTATGGAACTCGCCTTCCCAATACCGGCGAAGGTACGGGCAAAGTCTGCGTAGTCTTCAACAGAGACGAGGCGATCCAGCGCCTTGACAGCAAGTGGCACATTGCGGCGAGCCTGATCACTGCTCTCTGCGTCAGCGCCGCCAGTTGCTGGTTTCGGGTTAATGACGCCCTTCACGCCTAACGGCCGCGAGGAAAGCAGGCTGATTTGCTTTGCCTTCACGTTCCCAGGTGTGCCAATGCCGAAACGGTAGACCGCTTTGACATTTTCAACGCCACTGGGTAAGCGCGCCCCGTGCTCTCCGTTGCCGAAAACAACGCTTGTCTGACTATTATCGTCCTCTTGTGTGATATAGGTCCGGTCAGTTGGATGCGCAGCAGCCAGGTCATCCGTCTCATGCCAGAGGATATTGTTCACGCGTACTTGCAGAGTACTTGTAATACCCGCAGCATTGGACGCCGGAACGTAGGTCAATGGGGACTTGCGCAAATGAAACTGTTGCAGTTCCTTGGTACCGTCTCCGCTGCCAAGTGCTTCGACGCGTGTTTCACCATTGGTGGCCTGCACCACGTTGCCATAGATGGTGACGGTGTCACGTTTGTAGCTGTAGGCAAGGTCATTTGCAAGCGAGATGAACGTGTGCCTCTTATCGCCGGGCAGGTCTCTCATCCTGGTAGTATTTACCTGCTGTTGATTACCTCCCATAGCCTTTTTTCCATTGCCTGCTATCTTATGGCCGTCTCCTAAACTTATTAGTTCATCACTTTGAGCCACCGGGCCATTGCCCTGGTTCATTTGACTATTTCCCGAGGTCATGAGGCTTCCTGTAGAACTCACGGGTACCTGGTGTACACGCTGTGTGACACCTGACAGCATGACCAATTCCGTACCTATCGTGCCAGGTACGAAGGTGTCGGTACGCTCGCCAGTTACGATGAGCCAGCGACCTGACTGCAAGCCATCGTAAAGTCCATCCAGTTCGATGGTGTTGCCACAGACCGCTTCAACAATTGGGTCAATTGTTTCATCAGCAAGGTCACGATCTATGCCCTGAGCATAGATCGTGACCTTGCGCAGCGTTGATAGCGACACATCGTTATCATCTAACCAGAATTTATCCAGGGTAAGCTGAGTTACCGTACCTGTTATACCGTACTCGGTGGGAGAAGTCGTCCTGGTTTTGATCACTTTGCTGATGATTTGTTTGAGTTGACTAGAGTCTGTTTTGTCTAGACGCTCAATCACCACCCAGCTTCCAGGAATGATCTGATCGTGCTGTCCATCTAGCGCCAGCACATTTCGTTTATCAGGCGGTACAGGGGTAAAGACAGCATCCGTAATGGAGAGGGCCGCATCGTCAAACCCGATTTCCACATTGTGATCCTTCGTTGAATAGCCCTTTTGCTGACCAGAGGAAAGGACTTGCGAGGGGTCTGCATTAACTTGATGGGGATCCGCATTGATCTGTACACTTACAGTATTCGTCTGATTGGTTAGCGTGATCGAATGATGAATTGGCTGACCTGATTTAGTAAAATCGATGACGATACTGCTAACATTTCTGGCATGATCAGGATCAGGGTTGATGGTAATGATGATCGTAAATCCTGCTAGAAGGACTGTTTGCGGTGACTTGTTTAGCGATATCGTTTTACCTTCCGTTGTCCCATCCTGTTCGATTGAAATCTGCCCTCCACTGATGTTTAAACCTCCAAAACCAGTGGGGGGTGAGCTGGCAGCATCTGAGGGTGGAGGAGTACTGCCGCTACCAGATGTGGGAGATTCTGCAGGGATAGCAATTTCTCTTATAAGGATTCCTCCTTCGAAGAAAATTGCCGCACTGATTGTCACTGCCCCGATAAGTGGCCACTCCTCGTGATCGATAACCTTTCCATCCTTGTCAAATTTTGGCTTGAGCGGCGCGTTATGTCCAAAGGGAGCCGCTTTCACGCGGAACGCCAGGGGGCTCTGCAATTGCGAAGGTGGCGTAACCTGAGCAGCGGCAATTGCCGAGAACAGTGTTGTCGCTTCCAACGTTGGATTGAGGACTGTGAGCAACTGCGTGTAAATGTCTGATTGGGCGGCGAAGGTTTGGCCGGGATCTCTCCCCAAGCGCTGGCTATTCACCGGTTGGAGAGAAGCGGGTTTCACCAGCGGAGCAATTAGCGATGGTATATCGACGAGCGTACTAGAGCCGTTCAATGATGGACCTGGTAGGGCTTGAATAGCCATTTCACTGAGCGACTGCATTGCAGTGCCGGTATTTGTGGACGAGAGAGGTACCCAGCTCAAGATTTTCTCCAGGTCAGTCACCAATGCACCGAGCCATGTCGCTAAGATAGCAAAGCTTTTACTGACCGCCTCGTTAAGCTTGTCCTTCAATCCAGGTACGTTATCAGTCGATGATCCATACAGGTAAAAGGTGAGTTTTTGAACTAATGTATCCAGGTTGAGATTCAGGTCTTTCACGTTCGACAAGAGATTTTTCAGAATATCAACCACATCATTGGTTAACTGGTTAGCAACTACATCATTGATTAACTTGTTCCCCGAAGAAACACAAAATGTCTGTAGATCGAGGTATCGCTCTACCGTTTGCTGGATAGCCCTACGAAAAGAATCGACGGTGAGAATAACCTGCAGCGTCACCTTTGTGCGTTTCTCGGCAGCCTGCGGCTCGACAGCTTTAACGAAGCGCACGAACTGCCCAGGAGGAGTTGTCCCTGGAGGTTCCGTATTTCGGTCAAAGACGAGGAGAATCGGGTCGTTCGGCTTCAGGTTCGTTGATGCGCCCTGGAAGTAGAGAGTATCAATAAAGTCAGCGTTCTCCTGCGTAATAAACTGAGGACGAGTCAAGCGTGGTTGGAGGTTATTCCAGGCGGCACGTGCAACCAGTGGGTCCGACGTTTCAAAGGATTGGGGCTGCTCCCCGGCTCCAGGTTGGCTCTGAGAACGGCTACTTGCGGGGATCGTTGTCTCAAAGCCATTTTCGAGAGTATAGGCCAGGTAGACGCTCGCAGACACGCCAGGACGCAAATGATAACCGACCAGCCGTGCCAGTTCGAGAATCGAGCGCCGCTCGCTGGCAGTGCGCAGGTATCCCTCATTGGCAATGCGTTCCTGGTAGAAGGTAAGCACATCGGCAACCGTGGCCCACGCATCTAACATCGCAATAGCAGGATCGTCAGCAGAACGCGTTGTCAAGCCTTGCAGGGGATAGGTCGGCATATCCTGCTCATCGGGCTTATCCAGAGGAAGCCCCATATCTGCATGGGTGATGCCCATGTTCGATAGGCGCGCCTTCATCGTTTCCAGGAAACTGCCGTGGATGCCTACGCGGTAAGCAAGCTCACTCAGGCCAGGTCGATTCGCTATCGTTACTGGGGTAAGTTTTTCGGTGCCTTCACAGCAACCACAGTTCTCGTTCATCGTCCACCTCGCATATCAAGTACGAATCTTCCATGTTCGGGGAAGTCAGGGTCATTATCCAGTTGGGCAATCTCCAACGGACCGAGAGGCAGGAATTCGTTTTGCAGTTCACCATTCGGCCCCTCGAAGAGGCGTTCCAGCTTCGTGACGGTGATGCTCTCCACACCTGGCACGGCCTGCACTTTTGCGACAAGCTTGCTTAGAGCGATACCATTGCCAAAGGTCAGGTTATCGGGATGAAAGAAGCCGAGCTTACCGCCAGGCAATAGACGATTACTGAAGATGTCAAGCAGGGCGGCTTTCACGTGTCCGCGCAGGAAATGTGGCAGAACACACACAGTCATCTCGATATCCAGCGGAACATAGGTTGCCGGCTTGACCACCAGATCATGCCCAATACGCCGGTAGGGATACAAGAAGCGCTCGATTTCGTCCAACAAAGCATCACCTGCTTCCTCTTTCCCCACGGGATCAATCGCGACGAGCACCTGGTACCAGCCACCAGTCCAACGCAGCGTGGCGGCAGCTCGTTGCACCTTGGGATTGCGCTCAGCAAGGCGGGCATAGTCATCGGCAGTGATAGCACGCTGCAGATCAGCACGGAAAGCGCCCGGCGCAAACAATTTGACCTCGTCCAACGGTTCAGGAGGCGTCCCGCCAAAGGCGGGAAATGGATTGCGCGGATGCAGCTTCACATCACCTAGCCTGGCTCTGGCGGCTGCATCACGAAAGACGATGTGAGTGATCGCTCCAGCACCGACGTTGCCCGAAGGTCCGTTGCCCACACGGTACGTTGCGCTAAATTGGGTGTCTGCTTCGGGCATGTGGCCTAATTCTCCATCACCAAAGCGCAAGTGCGCAAATCCATCGTTATCCATTTCAGCCACGAAGTCATCATCCTGGCTATGACTCTCCAACAGGTCGTAGCGGGCAGTCCAGTTTTCTGTAACAGGCATGCCAAACACTTCGCGAGTACCTATCAGGTGTATCTGAGGCAATGACTTGCGCGGGTCCTGCACCAGCGTGAGCAAGGCGGGAGTATTGCTCGATAGCGGTTGGCTAAAGGTCATCGGTGCTTCTTGCAGTTTAGGATAGAAGCGCCCTGGTAGAGATCTGACATCTGTTGCCTGACCTCCACACCCACATTCGGAAATCGTTGTTCTTGTGGGTACAGGCTCTGGCAACTCCTCCTGGATAGACATGCCATGATCCACGAGGATCACATTTCCACGAGCCACGCTCATGTTCTCAATGACCTTACATGTAGTGGCAGGCCCTCTGGCTGAGAGGCAGAGCGGGAAGGGCAGGGCGTCTTCCGGCGCCCATTCAATCTCGACAATTGGCCGGTCATAGAGCGGATCAACATCAGGGGTAACACTGGTCAGGCGGACAACATGGCGATGATTAGGGTCGGCATCGGCAGGGTTGCCAGTCCTGGGGCCGACTATCTCATCGAAGATGAGGATATCGCCTTTCTTCAAGTGTAACTTGCGCTCACGTTTAGTGGAGTCGGTTGAGGACGCTGATTGAGCCTTCTGTTCAGAGGGTGCTGGCGTATTTGGCCCAGTTTCCTGGGGCTGGACCCAGTGGTCCCTCAATGTAGCCGTTGTTGCATCTTTCGGCAGGCAGCATTCCTCATCACCCCAGGTATAGAAGTCTATGATATTGTGCGCTTTATAGAGCTGAATAGCGTCATCCGACTGGTTAGTATCGTCTTTGGGTTCCATCAGCTTCTTGTGCTTGCTTACTGTCTCAGGCTTTTCAATCAGCGGCTCAAACACCTCATACAAACTGGTGGGGATACCCTGCAGGTCATCGGGAACAAGCATGGTACTGTTGACCGGCAAGGCATTGTTGTTGCCAGTGACAAAGGAGATATCGTGCGGTTTTAGCAGCACATCATCACTTGTCCGTATGCAGAGCCAGGCACGAGCGTTGCACCCTTCGTGCATAAAGTAGTCAACCAGGCGGACGTGGCGACGGACAGAGATGCGCTGGCGGGCAGTCTCCAGGTAGGCTTCGGTCGCGACGGCATCCTGGTAGTAGCTAAGGTAGTCACCGGTATACGCTACTATTTCTACCAGGGCAATCCCCACGTCCGGTACGTGGCGCTCCTTCCAATCAGGCATAACGAGGGCCAGTCGATCGAGGATGAGCTGCCGGAAACTCGAGTAGTCTTTGGCAAGATAGTTGATCTCTGGTTCAATAAGCGTCTTCGGCGGACAGGTATCTCCAAGCGAACAATCGAGATCGCTCCTACAGTTCGTCCTAAATGTGAAGTCGAGTTGAGCATAACGAGGATCAAAGTCTTCCAGGGGCACATCGATTGGTTGGCCTTGCGCATCTATGCCAGGCATGACCAGGCGCAGCGTATACGTGGAGAAATTGCCCGGCTTATCTACCATCACCCGCATGTAGTCATCCCGTTCGGGCCCTTTCTCGCGGTGTACTTTAACGTCAACCACCGTGATGTCGCGGATACGGCGTCCTCCCTCGATACGCACATTGTCCTTCGTAATCGTCTTGGGTGCTTTTCCCAGGAAGTAGACAGTCAGCGTACAAGTATCATCACTGACATCGAGGTAGTCCATGCCGTACACTTTGCCCCCGGCATTGTCTTCTCGTATCCTATGTCGCCGTTTGTGCTTATCCTGGCAAATTTCGGAAGTCTTCATAGTTTTACACCGTTCTCGTGATTTCAAGTTGTTTTATTTGCGCCGTCCGAGGATCGCTGTTCCGGCGCACGCTATACTGTATGAAGATATTCAACGTAGACTCAAAACTGGTGACTTCAAGCGTCTTCACCTCGATCACATCACCCAACCAGCGCTGGAGTGCAGCTTGCAAGGCAAATTGCAAGGCCGCTGCCAGTTCTGGACTATTGGGGTTGAAGATCAACTGCCATATACCGCTGCCAAAATCGGGCCGGTTAACCCGCTCACCAGGATTGGTGAACAACAATTGATCGATCATCTGCTCAATATGCTTATCATCGTCAATAGTGGCGGTATGACCACGGCTGTCAAACTCGATTGGAAAGTTAATGTTCATCACGTTCCCTCTACTCGCACTTGCGTGGTAATGATATTCAGCGGGGTGGCAGTGGGAGCGCAGATTGCCTGGCTATCAAGTAGAAGCACCGGCATCCCACCCGCCTGGACACGTGTTGCAGCACTAACCCACTGAGCGGTGGCGCAGGGTCCATTCCCACTTGGAGGCGGGGGTAATATGCACCCGGCGATGGTATAAGTGCTGTCCTGCGTTACAATTGGTTGACCGCTGACACTCACACGCGGGTTTGTTACCACGGGCTGCGCCTGGCCCGTGTGTGCGCACAATACTGTTGCCCCCTCATGAAGGAGATAGCCTGGCATTACATCACCTCCAAAAAAACGTGTATAGTAGGGACGACACTTGCGGTCGTCCTGGCTCATAATTGCCCCAAACGACATCACGTCACCTGCAAAGCGTCATCGTTAACCGACACTTGTGGACCAGAGAGCTTAATGCTCCCATCCTGCCCATCGTTAATCTCAATTCCCTGCGAATTAATCACAACCTTCATTCCATCTGTGGTCTCAAGAGTAATGCCGCCTGCGCCATCCGTATCATCCAGGGTAATCGTGCCCACATCGGTCTTGAGTACCTTTTTCTCTGGCACCGCAGGCGTCACCGGCACCTCGCCCTGTGCCCAGAAACAACCTGTCCAGATGGGATGATCCGGTTCGCCATGCTCAAACTCGATCCAGACCAGGGCATCTTTGGGCGGGATAAGGAACAACCCTACACCTTTCCCTGCGTAAGGTGTACAGGGCGTTGCCCAACCGCTCTCGTTGTCGCCCAACACATCTTGCACTTTTGCCCGGATCCGACCCAGCATCTGTGGGTCCTCGTTGTCGGTTACTACTCCTCGATATTTCCCGTAAAATTGCTTATCTCTATTCATGGCACCACCACTGGAGCTAATGCACCGCGCCCTTCGCGGACAAGTGTAAAGCTCTGTTTATATTCGCCGCGCTTGATGCGGTGCGTGACCTGTTTGACGTAGTACACTCCGTCATAGCTATTGCCAACGCCTCGTACCCCCACTAATCTGCGTGCCCGTAATACGCGGCCATAGCGTATGGCATCCACCTCTCCAGTAGCGGTGACCGCGTCAACCGATTGGCTGACTGTTGTAAGCGCTTTTAGCACAGCCTCTGCGAAATTCAAGTTGGACGTGTCCCGAGCTAATGATACACGCACAGGTAGGGTTGGCCGACTACTTAGCGATGGCTCTAACGGGCTTGGAATAGGTATCGGTATCGCCAACTTGGTTGTCGGCTCGATGATTGACACCTGTGGCTTAGCAGGTCCCAGCGCATTGAAGCTAAAGGTAATTTGCGAGTCCACATTTGTATCTGGCCCCATATTCATCGTCAGCGCGGGCTGCAGTTCGCCCAGTCGATTATCCACTCCCCAATAGGCGATATTGTCACCTGGGACGTTGGTTGGCTCGATGAAAAAAATGAAACCGTTCTGTGTGGCCAGCCGCTGGATAAAGGTCAGGTCAGTTTCATGCTGGGTATGGATATAGTCCGTATCATTAGGTACATAGGTGGTAGGGGTAACAACAGGCGTCAAGCCGTACCTGCCGACGATCTGCGTCACGATAGTTGAGTGGCTTTGATCAGGGTAGGTCGCATTTACCTCCACCAGGTCAAGTTGCAGGCTGATGTCCTCACCGGTGACGGACAGCGTTGATTCACCTGGCTTGTTGCCAGGCACTACCTGGTGGGTGGTGATGAGACCATCCATCAGCACCTCTGATATGCCGCCAATGATGACCGTGATGATGACGCGGCCTGGCGGGTCAAAAATGCCGCTTTGCAGCAGGCCGTACTCAAGCAATGAGTTTTTGCCAAGGCTAAAAGTCAACTGAAAGCCATCGCGCCCGCGGTCATAGTCGGTAACCTCGATGCTTGTCAGCGCATCTATCACCTCAAAGGGTGCAGGTCGCGGCAGCGTTGGCCCGATCATCAGTTGTAGGTGGACGCCGAGATCCGGCATAGTCTTAACCTCCCTGTGGCAACGGAATAAGCAGGCGATGGCCAATTTGAGCGTCTGCCGTAAGGTCATCGGGTCGCATGGCATTGTTGGCATCGCACACGCGCCAGAACTGCTCGGGATCGGTTATGTAGCGTGCGGTGATGTTATCGAGGCGCTCACCCTGAGTGACGATGTGCTCGGCCAGGATTATCGCATTCGAGCTTGTGGGCAAGAAGCGGCGGCGCACGTAGGTTATCGTTCGACCTCCGGCGGTTTCAAATGAAGCTATCTCGATTCCGTTATAGCGGCTCGTGGCAGAAAACGGGCCAGTTGTCATAGCAGACCTCCTATTCCAAGTATGTTCAGCGTGCCATGCTGGTTTAAGGTAGACAGAAATTCCTTCCGCTGGTGATGAGCCATGAACAAATTGCTCCCTCGATGTGTAAATTGCAGGTCATTGGTACTTAACACGCGCATTCCCAGGCTGATCTTGGCGCGGATCGGATTCAGTGAGGGGTCGAATGCCTCCTCGGTGATGCTAAATTCAGTCAGGCGCACCGGCAAGATGCGGTGCTTGCTCCAGATGAACAATGTGAGGGGAGCTTCAATGGGTGCGACCTCGAGCACGCCTCCTGCTGCCAAGTTGTTGCTTGATTGGATCTGTGTATTTGTTGGATACACAATCGTTTCAAGTGTTGCAAGTTGTGGGTGGATGCCGTGTTGAATTGTCGTGCTATTATCGACTGGAAATTCCAGTTGATCTGTAGCATCGATCTCGGCATCGAGCTTAATCGTTTCAACCGGTGGCCCTTGAAAACGCAGCGCTTCCACGCGGTCGCCGCTCTCGCCCCCGCTAACCTTTGGTTGTAGTGTGCGAGTCAGGGTATCCGCGTTGTATTGCAGCGGGATGATATTCAGGACAAGACCTGTGTCAGGGTCCATCAGGGCGATGCCGCCTTTGTTGAGGCGGGGTGAGCCGGGGAAGGTGGTCATAGTCATACTCTCTCTTCACAAACTATGGTATTCATTCTCCGATCCAAGGACCGGCTCCAACGAACGATTCTTCTCCATTCCTGGGTTCGATTGTAATATCAGCGTCACCATCTTCAGCACCGGTTAACTCTTTGAAGGTATATTCACGTTGCTCTATTATGCCCACACCTACACCCGCACTCATATTTCCCTGAACGACAGTGATAGTTCCACCTTTTACGAGTTTACCTTTCTCATCAAATTGTGGCGGGTTTATCGCTTGAATGGTCTGAGCATGCCCTTGAAAGTTGCCAGTCTTTGATGGCAACCGCTGCCAAACAAGCATGTCTCCTGGCTTCAGGCCACTGTCGATCAAAGTCTTTAAATTCTTTATAGTGCCACCCTTTTTCTTATCTTTTTTGAAATTAACTAATTTAAAATCTTTCCGGGTTTCTTGAAAACTCTCCGTCCCCGCATTAATCAAACAAATCCTCATTTCCTTATCAGTCACACCTTTACCTAATTTAAATGTTTCTGCAGTTTTTGCTGTTGGACCTACCTTGAAGGAAAGGGATTGTCCTTTTGCTTTTAAATAATAATGCCGTAGCAAGAAAGCCACATCGGCACAGTCAGGTTTGTTCCCGCTAGCACCTAGCTTGCCACCGATCAAGTCGCCTAAGTCTTTAGGCATGTTGCTAGTGATATTTTTATCCGCTGTTCCAGTAGATTTGGGAAAAGTATTAAGCCACTCTTCGTAGCTCGAGCAGATCTCAGGCGTAGGCAGATCACATTTGGCAGTTGCTGAGGGTATAGCTGCATCAGGTGGAGATGTTGATACTCCTGCGTCGGGCGCTTGTCGAGCTATTTCTGTAGTCTCATTCAGCTTCGGAGTATATACCTGCCCCTGCATAACTACATTCGCAGTGGCCTGTGCCTCATTCTCTGCTGCATCTCCTGGATTAGTTATCTCTAGAGTCGTAGGTAACCCTGATTTGCCAAAATTCTGCTGCACTACATGCGTCAACTCATGCGCAAGTAGCTTGCTTCCTTCACTCGTCCCCGGTGTATATTGCCCCGTTCCAAACACCACGTCGCGTCCCACAGTATAAGCCAGTGCATTCACCGCCTGAGCCGACTCTACCGCTTTTGTATCAGTATGCACCCGCACCTGGCTAAAATCATGCCCAAAACGTGGTTCCATGAACTCTCGAGTGCCAGCATCGAGTAATTGACCAGAAGAATTCAGTACATCAAGCACAAGTGGTGGCACAGTATTCACGGGCGCAGAACTGACAGCCGCTCGCTGCATCATCCCCTCGCGCTTCTGGCGACATTCTTCACACTCGTCGCCAGCAATAGTGTGCTGGCCACAGGCGCATTTGCGCTGCAATGTTGTACCCCTTGAAGGAGTGGATGCAGCAGTGGTTGTCTTACTAAGTGCTGCCGCTGTGCGTTTGCTCATTCTATCTTCCTTGTCTTTATCTCAAATCAGAACTAAAGCTACTTTCGCTCGATAATCCAGAAGCCGCCTGTGTGGTTTTGGAGTTCATAGTAAGAAATCGTCTCAATGTCTTTGGACTCACGCGCGCCAGGATCGAGGACGTTGTATACAGTACCATCATTATTGACACCGTTCAGCACCATAAAATGTCCCCCATAGTGCTTCGGATCTCCGCTTTTGTTCCGTCCAGTACAGTTCTTGCATAGGAAGATAATCAGGTTACCACTGCGCAATTGACTCGTAGTTTGGTCCAGGCTAATGCGCCGACCACGAAACCCGGGCCATTCAGTGTGAACCTGAGATACCATTGTATCTCCAGCTGTGCCGCTGTTACAGACGCGACCATGAGTGGCTGCATATGCTGCTGTTTTCTCAGGAGTGACGATCTCCATCTCCCCCGAAGCAGCCAGGCTCTCTGGATCTTCTTGGTAGAGGTAGTTCAAAGCGATAGCCAGTGATGTAGGTCCACAACCGGCTTGCTTGATGTTGGTGCAATTTGACGATTGACCATATCGGGTCGCTCCCCAACGGGAATCAAACTGCTTTTGTTCTGTTGCGGTCGAGGTTAACGCTACTACCAACTCCTGCTTGTGTTGCTGCAACTCTGCTCCACGGAGCCGGAGGAGTGCAACAGTCGTATCAGATAGGTCACTTATATCATGTTCACCTACTTGAGGAGCAAGACTGGCTAGTTCACGATCAATCTCAGCTAATTGAGCATCAATGGAACCGACCTCGTGACGCATCTGCCAACGCTTGAGCGGACGCAATTGTTGTTCATGCTGGTGGCGTTCGCGTTCAAGGCGAGCCAATTGACGACCATAAGCCTCAATTTCAGGATGTTCGCGCGAACTAGCTGGCTTAGGACCAATCCGAGTTTTAAGCGCCGAAATCTCCGAGTTTAAGATCATGATGCGCTGCTCAAGCAGCTCGATTAAAAGCGTTCGGCTGTTGTTAAGCGCGGTCTCTAGAGTAGTACGTCTCTCTGACGACTCGGGGGGTAGTATGTCCAGTTCGTTTCGTAGTCGGAGACTTTCCGCAGTTTGAGCCGTAATCTGGCTAAGTAATACCTCCAGTTGCGATTTGTCCTCCACGTTCGGAGCTGTTTCAGTAGCTGTGCCTTTGGCCTGGCGTTGCACCCTGCGATTTTCGTGTGGCAACGAGGCCCTAGCAAGTCTGTTTTGCATATGAGCTTTATCAGGACTTTCATGGGAATCAAGCTCAGATGATCCGTTAGATAAAACATGTTCTGCAAAGCGGTTAGCAGTCTGCTCTGCTCGATCAGTAGGGCCAGTATCTATGCCGGATACTATTGCTGGCGGGTCAAAAGATTGCTGCACTACATGTGTCAGTTCATGTGCAAGTAATCTCTTCCCAGCCGTCGTCTCTGGAGCATACTGCCCCGTCCCAAACACCACATCCCTTCCTACCGTATAAGCCAGAGCATTCACCGACCGTGCTGAATCCGCTGCTTTCTCATCAGTATGCACCTGTACCTGGCTAAAATCATGCCCAAAACGTGGTTCCATAAAGGAGCAAGTATCAGCATCTAGCGGCTGACCAGAAGAATTCAACACATCATGCACAATGGGTGGCACAGCATTCACGGGCGCAGAACTGACAGCCGCTCGCTGCATCATCCCCTCGCGCTTCTGGCGGCATTCTTCGCACTCGTCACCAGCAATAGTATGTTGACCACAAGCGCATTTGCGCTGCAGTATGCCAGTTTGTATTGAAGATGGCTGCGTTGCTGCTTTTGCCTGTGTTTGCGACTGCGTGCTCATCCCCGAACTCCTTCGTCGAACTCTTTCCACTCGATCTTCCCGTTTTTGTTCTTGTCAAACCGCTCCATAATACCTGATACCCATGCGCCACGAGTTGCAAAGTTCCCTACATCAGCATCCTTCAGCAACTTCGTAAGCTCGTCAGCATTGATACTCCCATCGTGGTTAGTATCATAGGCGTCAAATGCCTTTTTGTAGTCACCGCCGAATTTGCTCGAGACAAGCCTGCTCACCTTGACTTTGAGTTCCTTCGCGTTTGAGTCTTCTGTTGGATCACCTTTCGGACCACCTGCTTTCGGCCTGGCAACCTGGCGCATTATTGCCGCGCCCGCTTCCTGGGAGATCGAGAATGGAGAGTGCTGGCTGATAGCTAGCGCCGATTGTTCCGCTTCCTGCTCGTACTGATCCCCCGGCTGGCTGATCGCAGATGCGCTTTGCAGTCCCATCTCCTGCTGCACCACGTGCGTCAATTCATGCGCCATTAACTCCTTCCCCTCCATCGTCTCAGGTGCATATTGCTCCGTTCCAAATACCACATCCCTACCCACGGTATATGCCAGTGCATTCACTGCTTGCGCCGACTCTGCCGCTTGCGCGTCCGTATGCACGCGCACTTGACTGAAGTCATGCCCGAAATGTGGCTCCATGGCATCTCTGGTACTAACATCGAGTGGCTGCCCTTGTGAACTCAACGTTTCCTGCACAATAGGTGGCACAGCATTCACAGGCGCATGGTTGATAGCGGCACGCTGCAAGCTAGCCTCATTTTTCTGGTGGCACTCGGCACACTCTCCACCAGCAATCGTATGTTGGCCGCAAGCACACTTGCGCTGCAGCATACCGTTAGCAAGCAGTGAAGTGTCTGCTACCTGTTGTTGCGCCTGGTTCGTTGTCTCGTGACTACTCATTTGCCAATCCCTCCGTAGACCGCCCGAGCGATCTGCTGCCCAAGAGTATTCGGATTACCATCACTCGCCATTTGGATGCTTCCAGCAGGAACACGGTACAATGCCCCACCCGCTTGTAGACTCGAAGCCAGCCCATCGGCAGCAAGCAATCGCGCCAATTCCGCCTCCACGGCAGCCTGCACCAGCGGACCCTGGCTGTGTGCTAAAGGCAACCCGTCTAATATCAGCTGCTCGATGTGTATGTTGATGTTCATGCTCTGGCTCCTTGTGGCACCTGCAAGCGAAAATCGGCTTCGTTGATGAGCCGGTCCTGTTTGCGATACTCGATACGCGCTGCCGCCAATACAAGTGGCATGGTTACAGGTGTAGCTGCCTGAGCTGCCAGGAAGGCAGCGTTAATGGCGATGCTGGAGATGCTGCCACCCGTCAGGTTAAGACGAGCCAGCCTGTCATAATCCATCTCATCATCGACAGGCGTATCCGTAGGAAATACCTTCTGCCACATGCGTTTGCGCTCAGGCACGCCAGGGAATGGGCAGTTCACAATAAAGCGGAGTCGCCGCATAAAGGCGGTATCCAGGGCGCTCTTCATATTCGTAGCCAGAATAGCCAGGCCACCGTAGCCTTCCATACGCTGCAACAGGTAGTTAATTTCAATATTGGCGTAGCGATCATGGCTGTCCTTCACCTCGCTGCGCTTGCCAAACAGGGCATCGGCCTCGTCAAAAAAGAGAATGGCTCCCCCATCTTCCGCTGCATCGAAGAGGCGGCGCAGATTTTTCTCCGTCTCACCAATGTACTTGCTCACTACAGCCGATAGGTCAATGCGGTAGAGGTTAAGGCGCAAATGGTTTGCGATCACCTCAGCCGCCATTGTTTTGCCAGTACCGCTTTCACCGGCGAAGAGTGCGTTGATGCCCAGACCACGATTCATCTTGGAAGCAAAGCCCCATTCCTCGTAGACTTTGCTACGTTGACCTACCTGGTCAGCGATCTGGTGAAGCAAATCTATTTCCTCATCGGGCAAAACAAGATCATCCCATGTCACTTTGGGATCAAGGCGCTGGGCAAGCGCATCCAGGCGCGGACGCGTGCTCACCTTGCAAGCGTTCCAGAGTTGATCAGGCAGTGTCTCCTCGCTCGCTGCTGCTTCTGCCAGGGCCGCTTGTGCAATTTGTCGTATAGCCGTCAAGTTGAGATTAAACTGGCTCGCTAATAAAGCCGGGCTATCTGGAGCCAGGGTTCCAAGCGTTTCCTTCCATGCTGCTAGTTGCTCACCCGGAGTTGGTTTGACTACATCAAAAGCCAGGTTAGTCGTGCCCAGGCGGGGCCATAGCTCGCGGGTTCCAACAAAGAAGAGTCCTTTACTGTGTGCCAGAAAGCGGTTGATAGATGAAGCTACTGGGTTCAGTCCTTGCCCTTCGCCTGAGAAGGTGCTGTCGGTCTCCTGGGCATCCAGATAGAGGGCCAGGGGCAACAAAGCGCTTTCACGTTGCCATAGTCGAGCCAATACCTCCAGATCAGCAGCCGAAGCCGGCAGCATCTCGCTCGGTAGGTAGCACAGGTGCCGGTTAAATTTAGCCGCGACATAGTTCGCCACTTGTTGTTTGCTGGGCACATCGGGTCCCACCAATTGAAGGGCAGGCAGTGGCGTCGATGAGGCAGCATTTGCCCGCTGACAATTGCGTATGATTTCCTCTGCAAGAGTCTGTTGGGAAGGCGGTAGGTCTAACTCATTCTCATCAATCTGCAGTGGTGCGAACAAAGAGGTCAATCGCTCATCGACATATTCCAGTCCCTTCACGTAATTGACAATGCGCTCATCGGCACGAAGCTGACTGGTAATAAGCGTCTGCGTTGCTGGCTGGTAGATTTCGATGAGCCGGAAGTAACGCAAGGGCCGTTTCGGCGACAATACATCCCAGGTCGCCTCGTCGTCAAAGAGCGACAGAGCAAGCGCAAAAGTGGGATAGGGGCGCTGTCCATCATTCTGAGCCTGTGCGCACAAAGTAGCGGTCCCTGTATCCAGTTCCATCGCGACACACAGGAACAGCAGGTCACGTTCGAAGCGCGAAAGGCCCAGGATGTTAGCCAACTCAACTAATGCTGGTGGAGACTGCATCTGCGACTCAGCAGCATCCTTAGCGGCGGCTTTTTGCGCTACCTCGTTATCGGTAAGGAGAGTGAGCGGGCTAGATGATGCAGGAGCAGGCAAAACAACAGGATTGGCTGTCACCGGCATCACAGATGTCCTTCTGAAGAACCCATGCTTCTGTGGCGGTGGTGCTGGCTCGATCTTCGGTGACGGATTTGGCGCAGGCCGGTTTGTCACAAGCGTTTGCCACTGCTGCGCTTGATTCTTCAGCCGTAGTCGTAGCCACTCTAGCGCTACCGCAAGATAGCGCTGATTCGCGTCATGCCAGTCATTGTTTGCTGTACTACTCATTTGATCGCTACCTGTGGTCCGTTAAACTGATTGAATGTTGGACTATTCTTGTCTGTCTCCACCGTCAGTTGGCTCTCGGCGCCATCCACCTGGACACGTACCAGGTATTGTCCTGGTGCTACTCCTGCGATGGGAATAATGATCGTCGGCGAAGTTACTGGATCAGTTGGCTTATCTCTAGGAGGAGCATTGAAGCTATAGGCAAGTGCCGCGCGTGTGGTTGGTGGGTTAAACTCGTCGAGCAGCAGAACCACACGCTGCGACTTACCAACTTCAGGGCTAAGCGTAACAGTTAACTTTGCCGTATGACCACCAACTTCTTCGGAAGTAATGCTCTTCGTGATGGTTGGGCTTAGTACGAAGGATATGATATTCGATTCGAAGCCACTATGTGGATCGGATGGAAGGGGCTTCACCGGTGCTTTGAGTTCGTCTAGACTACTTTTAGGGTCCAACGGAGTGCCATACACGATTTGTTGCACCACTTGCGCACCATTGACGCCAGCCGACAATTGTAGCGTACCGCTCAACGTGACCAGGATTTGCTTCGCGCTGATCGAGTCAGGAGTTACAGTTGAGATTTCTGTGCCGAAGCTCACCTTAACCACATCGCCTTTGTTGCCCTGTAGGTTTTTCCCCTTGATCTTTAGTTGACTGCCTAGCGTAATCGCAGTCGGCAAACTCCCATTGGTCGCTGGCAAGATCTCATCGATCACCGGCTGGCGCAATGGCCTCACCGCGATATTGCGCTTGAGCACGGGCAATGCGGTCTGAGTTGTGCGCGTACTATCGATCAACACAACTGATACCTGGTAAGCAGCTGAGATGCGATAATTCGTTTGAAAGATCATCCATAACTTGGACATTTCATCCAATGATATGGGTTGAAATGTAATGCGCACGCGCTCTACCTGGTTTTGCAGTTCGCTGTCGGGCACGATAAGCTCGATTTCTGTGCGTCCAAGCAAGGGATGATCATGCAGCACGCTCATGGCTCGGCCCAGCAATCTATGGCTTTTTATATCCTCATCACCTTCTCCATAAGCGGTTACAAGGTAAAAGAGATTCAATGGCAGCGGCGGCTGACCGATTTCGCCTGGCCTTACTTGATAGGGTATATCCGTATTGCGCCAGGCGGCATCGACCGTCGTATGGTAAAGAAAAAGGTTGATCTGATCACCTGTGTTGCCGTTGCGAGCTTTGTCCGGTGGCAATGTGCTTACCGGATGCAAGTTCAGGTGCGACTCAAGTAAAAGCTTGAGCGTGCTGGTGACGGCAGCGATAGCGAGTCCATTACTCATCGGTCGCCTCCTTTGGCACGTTGATGCAAGTATTGGTCAAGACTCATCACGGATGAAGGTGAGCGTTTCCCCTGGGACTGCGAAGGTGGCGGGGGCGTTGCTCGCACCTCGATACGCCCGATGGTCACTTGAATAGTGGATGGTGCTGGATCCGGTACAATGAATTGAGTTCCTACGGCCTCATGCTTCGCTCCTGGAGAGGAGGTATTATGCTGGCTGTCTCCATGATATGCGCGATTGGTGGAGACCTGTGGGCGGATTCCCATCTGCTGAGCAGGCCTCTGATCGGGGCTTCTACCACGTGTTGGCAGGGCTGACTGCATCTCTGAGACGCCTGGTTGCAAGGTATTGGGTATCTCCGGTTGACCATCTTCATGGAAGGCTCTCATAGATCGTCTTCTCCGTCCAGGCGTACTCTGAAAATGCTCAGGGTGTATCTCGATTCCTCGTGCTTGTTCCGAGAAGGGATCGAGATCACCGGGCAGGAGCATTCCTTGCGCGTGATCTACTCCTTCAGATGCATTCAACGAAGGTCTGGATGGTTGACGAGTTGGCATTCGTTGCAGTAAGGGTAGTGGATTGGTGTAAGATTGCCCTTTGTTAGGACCCGCCTCTACTGGGGACTTATCTGTTGAACGTGTCGAACGCTGCTCATCAGAAGGAGTGAGCGTGCCTGGTACAGGAGAGGACTCGGGTTCGCTTTGTTCTGGAGCATTGGGTACCTCCTGCTGAGTTTGCTTACGTTGGGATTCATGCGTTTTGGAAAAAGGCAACCGCGCACTCATAACAGGCGCACCTGCAGTGGGTACATTTCCTTGCGCCACCAGGGTTGGAGGCAGACGGACGGGTTGGTAGAAGGGCGGTTGGGTATCCTGAATTGGGGGAATGGGCTGCTGTTGTACAGAATCCCCCAGGCCCTCATCCTCCGGTACGGCACCGGGATCGTTTTCTCCTATCCAGGCTTGCTTTGGAATGAACATCGGAGTGATGATCGGTTGTACTGTTGGTGTCGAACCAAGTGTGCGTCCGGCCAATCTGGCAAGAAAGTCAGCCATTATGTCACCATTTCCAGGTAAAACTGCCTGCGGATAGCGCCCATCGATAATATATCCGCCTCGCGCCAGCCATATGCTAGCGCGAGTATGTGTACTTCCTGAAGCAAACGCTTCGCTGCTGCACAAACCTCAGACCAGCAAAAGGCGACGATATCAAAGATCACGGACCAGCCATGCCCGCACGCTGGACAGGTGAGGTCGAGTTGTACATCGGCCTGGGGATCACGTTCGACCATTTGGGATGCGATAGCAGCAATCACTGTCTCGGGCAGTGCTTCTGCCGCCACATTATGACTATCCTGGCAAGCTTGCATCACGCATCGCCTGATCAACTCATCACGAGCAGCAGCGACCTCCCGGTAGCTACTAATCGCGGCTAGATCAAGGCTATTGGGCAGGCGAAAATGCAACTCGACTCCTTCAGCGGTCATCTCTTGCACCTGGTCGATGGGATCGCTCTTTTGCGCGACCCGCAAATCAGCGACATCAAGCACAAATTCCAACCGCTCCTGGCACTCCTGGCAACTGGCCAAACTGGCGAGTCGCCCCCCAAAGTTGCGTTCATGGATAGTCAACAAGTATGCATCCCGCTGGCCTATACTCAGGGCAAGCAGCTTCTCCGGCGGTAGCTCTGGAAAGGCTACCGCCAGCATCGTCAAAGCACGGTCTACCGGATGTTGATCCAGCCCAATCTCCCAGATACGCAATATCTCTTGTTCAGTCAGAATGTGCATACTCATGTGTACCAGAGATTAGGCGAAGGTTGGTTCCGTAGGCTCGGTTACAGCCTCGTCTTTCCTCCAGCCCTCGTTCTCGATTTTGATATGCTGAATCGCTACCGAATTCGCATTGGAATCGAGATCGGGTACGGCCTGGAATTCGGAGACCCAGCAGCGAAAGACATGATAGGAGATCGCCACCTGCCCGGACTCGTTCATTATTTCGATGATGAGGTCCTTGCGGAAATCCTGGAGCGAGACCTCCTGTCCCAGGCCAGAACCCTGGCTCCAGACCCTCTCCGCCCAATTTTCGAACTCGACATCGTGGGACACTCCCCGCTCCAGGGTGATCGCGTCGTATTCGGTACGGCCTGGCGATTTACGGCTGCTGCTCGGATCGCCGCCTTCACGGTGTTTCACCACTTCGGTGGTGCGTTTGAGCGAACCAATTTTACTCAATCCAGCAACATAGCGACCATCCCACTTGATGCGGAATTTGAAGTTTTTGTACGGATCGAACCGCGTTGCATTAACGCTAAACTGTGGCATAAGATCCACCTCCCTTTATTAAACCAGAAGCTGACCAGCAATCTGTTGCAGTGAAATGATTACAAATTCCGCAGGTTTGAGTGGTGCGAAACCAACCAGGATATTCACAATCCCCAGGTCTATGTCGTTCTGGGTTGTGGTTTCTTTGTCGCATTTGACGAAGTAGGCTTCCTTTGGCGTTGCGCCCTGAAAAGCACCCTTGACGAAGAGATTGTGCATAAAGGCACCGACGTTCAAACGAATCTGCGCCCAGAGCGGTTCGTCATTTGGCTCGAATACCACCCACTTTGTACCACGGTAGAGGCTCTCCTCGATATAGAGGGCCAGGCGGCGAATGGGCACATATTTGTATTCGGAGGCCAACTCATCAGCGCCGCTTACTGTTCGAGCTCCCCAACAGACCGCGCCATATACCGGGAAGATACGCAGACAGTTGACGCCGAGGGGATTAAGCGAACCATTTTCGCCGTCAGTGAGTAGGAAGTCCATTCCTCGCACGTTAACCATAGTTGCTTCCGTGCCAGCAGGAGCCTTCCATACTCCACGTGTGTTGTCAGTGCGCGCATATAAGCCTGCAATCATGCCACTGGGTGGAAATGAGCGCAACTTGCCATTATGCAAAGGGTCGGGAGCTTTGATCCAGGGAAAGTAGATTGCTGCATAAGTACCCAAATCGGCCTTGGTTAAATTTGGGTCTGTTATAAATTTGACCATACCCGCACGATCCAAGCTAGGGTCTGGGTCTACGATCATAAAGGCACGCCGACCTTTGCAGTAGGCAACGGCTTGATTGAGTATTCCTGCGTTGGTCACAGCTGGCAGACAGAGTAAATTGAACAGATCAACTTCATCAAGAGCAAAGATGCCGGTGCGACTCCCATCGGTAGGGAAAAGCACATCTGAACCATTATTGAGGTCGAACGTGTCTCCTGATCCCTTTGAGGTTGAGACTTCTCCCAGGTGGGGGGTGCCTCCAACACTAGTAGTCGCTCCGTTCGTCCCACCTTTGTCAAGGTGTAATTTGTCGGCGATATTATTCTGTGGAGCATCGGTTACCAGCACAGCTGAATTATCCCCAGTTGTACCTGAAGTGAGTACGAGCGCAGTATTATCATGGGATCTTTGGCAAGTGAAGTTGCTCCACGCTGGCAAGGCCTGTTTCTTCGCTCGCACGGCTTTCTGAATACGGTCAGCCATGTCTTGAAGTTGGTCGGCAAGGGGAGTGCCCGCGGGAAGAGGGGATGTAGTATCAAGTGTGACGAGGTCGGCTGGATGACCATCGAAGCCAATCATAAAACTGCTGTGGGATGCGTCTGGAAGCGAGTCGAGTTGTCCTGACTCAAACTTGCCACTGGTGAGAGTACCCGCAGTAAGGCCAAGAGGAGCGGGGGGATTAGGTATTGTAGCCGCTAGTGCAGTCGAGCCCGTTGGAACAGGCACATTCGGGTTTGTGCCACTTTGTGGGGTTCCACCTCCTGGTGTATTCGTCGTCCCCCCTGAACTAGAAGCCTCTTTTACTTTTACCGTCACGAGTTGCGAAACATCATTAATGACATCCTCCACAAAGCGCGCGTCTTGTGAATCCATCGAGAGGCCCTTAAACGTTTCTATTCTGCTGTCTGCAGTATTGTCTTTTGGTGTGTAGCTCAACAATAGGTTAAATCTACCCGAACTAATGGTCTGCTCGGTAGAGTGATCGGCGATTGCTACCTGAATGTTATTGCCTTCGTCGCCCTCATCAACTGCGGTGATCGTAATGACAACATTCTGGGCCCTATCTTTCAAGTCCAGAGAGGCAGCCTTCGCATTTTTAGCGAGCCGCACTACCCATGCCTCATTGCCCCCATTGAGGAAAAACTGGTTCACGGCATAGCTCATAGCTGAATCAGTAGACAGACCACCAAAGTTGTTTTCATAGTCTTTAAGGCTGAAAATGTGTACCGCTTTATTGACGGGGCCACGTTTCGCCAATCCAAGGAAAGCAGTTATTGAAGTCGCTACCCCGGTGATTGTGCGTACTCCACTGGGGATTTCCTGGATGTAGACGCCAGGAAAGGTTGGGGTGATTGGCATGAATAATCCTCCATTCTTTAGAATGCCTTCTCGATTCTGTCATAGGTGTTCATGGTTAAGGTGCATGCTGGCTGATTGAGATCAGACCTACGATGCATCAGGAGCAGCTGGCTCCGACTTTCCGCTATTCAATAAGCAGTCTTTGACAAAAGTACGCAGGTTTGGACCTCCTTGTACATAAGCCTCGTCACCGCTGGCAATGTGGCGAATATGGCTGCGTATTACGGACGTATCCATATCTATGGAGATTCGTAGAAGAAACCCACCGCTTTTGAGTTGCACTTCTTCCCCCGTCGCAACACTCACCATGCGCAGCTGTATGGCATTCGTTGCCGGGTCAAGCCTGCACCAGATGATGACGGAGTGTTCTTCATTCTCCATCATATCTTTACCTGCGTAGTGTGATATGCTTTACGAACAAGATGATCAGATGTACCATTGCCTTACCCTGGCCTTCCTGTACGTTCTCCACTGGCCTCTAACGAACTGTATCATGAAGGGCTAAATTTTTGCTGAACTTTGACTAAATTTTTGCTTCATTATCGGGAGAGGAATCGCTTTTGAGCATCATCTGACAGAGATGCACTGTTTCAGGCAATGGCTGCACCGCCAGTTCCTCACGGAGGATGCGTTCGCAGCGTTGATACTGCTGGAGGGCCTCGCTGCGGCGGCCCTGAGCGGCATAGATCTGAATGAGTTGCCGGTAGGCCAGTTCATCGCAGTGGTCCTCCTTGAGTACCGCCGTAGCCCATTTTTCGGCATCTTCGTAACTTTTCACATTTAGGTAGTGGCCAGTAAGTGTTCTACACATGTCAATGTAGACCCGGCTCAAGTGCTCCCGCTGAAGGAATGACCAGTCGGCATATTTATCCTCCAGTAAGAAGGGGCCTGTATACAGGTGGCAGGCCTTCTCATAGAGGACTACTTTCTCCTCGTTTGCCTGCCGTCCCACCTGGTAATAATGCAGAAACTGGTCGACATCGGTTCGAATCGGGATTGCTAGATTGAGACAGTAGGTTCGACTTTTGCACACGATGTACCCACAGCCTGGCTTACAGGTATAGCCATGATTGAGTGAGCGGCGCAGGGCACAGATGGTCGTGTGTAACCTCGGTTGAGCTACTTCCGGCTCATCTTCCGGCCATAGGAATGTCATAAGCGTATCACTTGTTGCACAGTGTTCCGCTTGAGCTACCAAATAACGCAGAATGGTCTGCGCGTGACGATTTGAGCAGAGAACGATAGGTCTACCCAGCCGTTTAACCTCAAAATGTCCAAAGCAAGTAATGTAAAGGGCAGGAAGAGTGGTGCTGTCTTCAGCGGGTGATGGTGGTAGAGATTGATTACCTCCATTTTCCTCAGCAGTTCTTTGCGGTAATTGCGTTGACAATTGATTACTGTCGAAGTCTTCAGGCGAGGACCGAAGTACATGCAACAACCGGTTACCCCTGGCATTCTGCTGTAGTCCGTCTACATTATGAGATATCTTATTCATCTCTCCTGGCAAGATTGATAGAAGGTTTTCGAGAGCAGCGATCTGCACTTGCTGCTCGGCGTCTGCTCTCGCGAAGTGCTTGCTGGCTTGAAGCAGTTCTTCCTCAGCCTGTGAGTATGTCTTATGACTCTGAATGAATGCATCCAGTACAGTAGCAAGGTGCGCTTGATCGGGAGAAAGTCTCTCGCAGGTAAGTGCGAAAAAGGTTATTCCCTCAACGTAGCGTCCCTGTCGAACAGATTGTAATCCGCGTTCAAGCAAAGAGACCAATGAGGAATCTTCAAGCTCAGCTGTTAGGGATGCTTGTTCAGGAAAGAGTTGCGGATCCATTCATTCCTCCAAAGGGTCAATAGTGAGATAATCACTGACTAAATGCGTTTTCTTTGATACGAATGAGATATCTCTTGTGCCAATATCTTCAACTAACTTTCCGCGTAAATCATGACCTTGATTTTGTAAATTGATAAGCGCTTTGCGTCGATTTCCGCAGGGTATATTATGCATACTGGTTATCAATGATCATCCTGATCGCTGTGGAGTTCATTGAAGATCAGAATGATCATTGGTAGAGCTTACTGATCCATGGCTGCAATGGTGGGTAAGCGACTAATCAGACAACCAGTACACCCTCGTCGGTGCAACCGCAGTACTACTTCTGTTCAGTGGCAGGGCCGTAGAAAAAGTACTGCGCAGAATACTCTACCAGTACCTCGGCCTGATTATACGCCTGGTCACAGCCGCTTTTAGGCGGTTGACCTCCGTCAGTAAACAGCCGTTGAATATAGGTGGCTTGGCTAAACAGACCACTTCCACCGCTCGGTGTCGCCTTGAGCAGTAACCATGGAACACTATCGGGGTCGGGAGATGCAGCTTTCGCCATTACCTTGCCCACGACTGTGCTGCCATCCAAAGCTTGCCAGTTGGGTCCTGTAGGTCCTGCGAAATGGATAGCGACGAGATCCCCTTCGTCCCTGTCGCCTTTGAGCAGGATCGCGTGCGGCTTCGGTGCCGGGGGATCACTAACTGGACAGCCATAGATTTGAACCCCTTTGCCGTATGCCTGCAACAGCAAGGGCCCTCCATCCGGCGGTACCTTCAGGTTGTCGGGGATATCCTGGGGTCCAGTAACAGAATTGTAAGCATTCTCAGACATAGTTTTCCTCCTTTGTTCTGAGTGAGTATGACTGGTTACCAGTGCGATAACCAGATTTTCCGTAGAATACTCAGTCGAGGGCAACCGCGAAGGTCGCTTTGATCCCCTCGCGGCCTCCCTGAACTATCTTCCAACAGCCGTGGGACATCCAACACTAGCCATTGATAGTGATACGCTCGAGATCGTCTGTGATTCTATTCCCAACCAGGTTAAAGATCGGACCTGCGACCGAGATCGAGGCCTCTGCGACTCCTCTCTGCTGCAAGAGCCTGGCTTTCGCGTCACCTATCGTTGCTCCCGCGATATGCCTTGCCATATCCGACTTCTGGGCAGCGCTGAACTGGTATTTCCATGTTCCGCTTGCGGCGATGAGCACATCGACCTTTCCATTCTTACCCGGTGTTGCCTGCTCGACTTTGGTGGCGATGTTGCCAACCAGGAGGTTACCAGGATCAAGTTGTTGAGCGGCCTCTTGTTTCAGCATATCCTCCGCCTGGGGAAACGCCGTTTGTAGATTGTAAGCCCCATCTGAACATGCTAGCGATACATTGACGGTGAAGTTTGCGACACTCTCACCAACTCCCGGATTCGATGTGACTTTCGGCGAAGAACATTGAGGAGTGGCCTTGACAAGTTGTTCGCCCGACTTGAGCTGCGACTGAATGTCACTCTGTGCTTTCTGCATCAGCGAGGTCTCCAAGGCCTTCGCGACGCTATCGATATCGCTCTGTTGTACAGAGTGAGCCATCTGGTCATTTAATCCGCCGCTAAAACCCGACTCATTCAGCACAAAGATTCCAGCGAAGCAGCATGACTTATTGATGCTCATTACCTGGATATTGCCGCTCTTCCCAACTTTTACAGCATGTGCAGACCCAGAAGCAATACCAGGTATAATAGGATCTGGCGGAACTCGAATCGCCTTATCGGTTACAACCTGCTGACCAGTAACATTGGTAACAGATGTGCCTGCAGGAATGGTCACCCAGTACGGTGTATAATTTTTAAACGTCAAGATGCCAGCCGCATGCGTACCCGGCTTTGGCGGACCGCTGGGGACTCCCGTTTGCGAGTCCTGAGGTGCAGAGGATAACTCGCGTGACGTGACAGGGATCATATAGGAATTGCTCAACGTTTTGCTTGCAGGTGTCAGCGTCACGGCAGCCGTTGGCCTTGGAAAGAAGAAGAGGAGCACGAGAATAATCAAGAGAATTGCGATCAGCGTAGCAATGATCCCTAAAAGGCGCCGACGTCGTCTCCTTGTTGGAGGCAGATTGCCCGCTCCAGGTCCGTATGAACCTGCTATACCACTCTGTTCACTCATTTTTTGCCATACTTTCTGATACCATAGAGGTATCGATTCAATATTTACCAGTTTTCTGGTTTAACGTCCGACTATGAGAACTGCACCAAAGGCGCTGGAGGTTTTGCCTGAGTTGGGCTTGGCGTTAAGAGGCCGGCAAGGAAGGCGGCTGAAGTTGCGAATACAGTAAGCAGGAGCTCGCCAGACAACTTTCCATATAGGAACACGGCTAGAGCAAGAGCAATGAACGCTCCTACGAGCACGATCGCAAAGCTCACGACGATAGTTAGCCAGATCCAATCATTGACTTGTTTTCCAGGAGGAGTGAGGCCTAACTGCTGAACAGCATCCTCTTGATCTCGAAGGCTAAGGGATCTCATAGCTTCGATAGCATCTTGCTTCTTATGTGCATCCACTGGTGACGGTACGGTAGGTGCTTGGCTCATATTTGTCTCCTTTTGTTTTGTAAAGGTCCTCACATTTCGCATACTTGCATCGAAGAGTAGAAATCCAATGCACTAGCTCACACCAGATTGTGAAGACGGCGGATCTGCAGGTTGCTTGGTGAAATCAAAGCAGTCCGACATATCGTCTGCAGCTGCGTCTCGGGCATTCAGTGGCTTGAGGCCAAATATCGTCTCGCAAAATTTGACCAGGCTCACGTGTGAGTGCGTCACTTTGGAGATGTAACCGCTTTTGGCATATGGGCTGAGCACCAAGCAGCCTACACGTGGCCCGTAGCGGAACTGCGTCCCATCGCTCCACTGTTCTACATTTGCAGGCTCGACGTGATCAAACCAGCCACCCCAGTCGTCCCAAGTGATGAAGATCGCCGTATTGGGCCAGAGTCCGCCTTGGATGACTGCTTTGACCTGAGCCACCGTCCATGCCTCTCCTTCGGTAATGTCATCCTTAGGGTGTTCGCTGAAGCCAGTGGGTGCATAGACCCATGAGACGGCTGGCAGATTCCCTGCTGTTGCGTCCAGCACGAATTGCTCAGATTTGACGCCCGCATGATGTTTCCGCAGGCTCGTGATGAAGCGAAAGGCATACCCACCGTAGTTGCGCCATTTAAGCCCCGCGTCTTCTAGGCTGGCAGGCAGTGATGGTAGATCGAAAGGCGGCTGCAGTTCAATGGGATCCCGATGGTGGGGGTTGTTGATCAACGGTGAATCCGCAGCGATCAGCATCAAGTGGTTTGGGGTCGATGGACCAGCTACGTCGGTAAAGTAGTGGTCGCACAAGGTGAATTGCTTCGCATAGGCAAAGTAAGACGGAATATCAACTTTGGTGTATTGCTCGAGAACTGCGTGAACAGCGCGCTCAAGCCAGGCCTGGTGGTCGTGCCGTGGCGATACGTCTGGGGGATTCGGGCAGGGGGCGAGCGATGAATCTCCCTCACAGTTCGGGAATTGCCCAAAGTAGTTGTCAAATGCGTGGTTCTCCTTGACAATGATAACCACATGTTGAATTGGATTGCCAAGTGCCATGGGTTTCTCCTTTTGAAGACTTGACACATATATCTGTTTTTCCAGCATGAATCAAAGAGTGAATACCGTTGGCGATGTGCATCATCGACCTCCTTGAAGTCTTTCCTTTCATTCATCGGCGCAAGTATACCCTCTTGAGAGCACTTAGCACATCGGGGGAACTTCCCATATGTGATGAGCTTTTGGAGTCCGACTTAGCTCACCCTGAAATGGGAGATTTCCCCATCAGCTCAACCTTTGGAACTTCCCGCCTGCGTTTCTGCCGCTTTGCTACTCTGTAGCTCATTTTCATATTCGTTGGCCTTCTGTTGGAGTCCCTTAATGACCAGGTTCGGGGCGATACCAAAGATGGCGGCTGTGAGTAAGAGCCGTGGATCAAGAGAGAAAAGGGTTGGCAACTCCAAGGATCTCGCCAAAGCCGATCCGAGTAAGGCGGGCCCGCCCAGGTCAGCAAGCATCTCTGCGACAAGTACTCCCAGAATACCAGCCAGGCCGGAGAGCAGGGGAATAGCGACCAAACGAGTGGTGGAAAGACCAAAATCATCAACAGATGTACCGCCCTGTGACTCTGAGTAAAACCTTACGAATAAACCCGCAATAGCACCCACCATGTAGAACATAGTTGCAGCCAGGATGCCAGATTGGAGAGGTGTAAATTGTTGATGAGCTACCGGTGGTATACCTGCTAGGATGGTTAGACACAGCAAAGCGTGTGTCACGATTCCTGTCACAACTATCGCCTTCAGAAGGCGGCTGCGCTGGCGTACCAGACCCTCCCAGCGCTTATCGCGGTAGTCATTGAGCGTGCTTCTCACTTCACGCAGCATCGCTCTTGCCGCAGCCTCTGGCTGAGCTCGTGCATCCGGGTCTGCGCCGTTCTTGCTGGATGCGTTAGCAGTGGAAGATGGATCACTTGATTTATTGATCATCTTTGTGAGCTGACTGAGTGCCACGCTGCTCTTGCTTGGTTGGTGCTCTTTAAAGTAGGCTAATGCTGCTGGTTCCAAGACTTCTACCGCCTGGATCACAGTATCGAGCAGTTCATCGCTTCCATTAATCCTCGAGCCCTCAATCGCCAGAAAATCGTGCTCTGCTCCGCGAACCACTGTCTCGACATCCGCCACTTCAATCATGACTTCTTCGGCATGATGAAGCAACGTCCAGGCGCTGTTATATCCTGTACCGATGATCCAGGTTAGCCCCACCGGGGATTTGTAGAGCTTTCGACTAATATCAATACAGCACGCGTAGGCCTCTTTCACGAGATTCCATGTGCGCTTGTTGTGCTTGTCGAACCCCGCATGCTCCATGACCGTATCAATGGCGTTGATCTCCTCGTAGTTACTATCGGCATAGTCTTTCAAACCTAGACGTGCTTTCATTTGATGTAGGCGGCTTCGCAGGAGATTGTAATTGCGAGGGTTCGCGCCCTGAGCCGTACTTAAGTGGCAATAAGGGAGTGCGACCACGAGCCAGAGAATTCCCGTAAGGAAGGTGCTGTACACAAACGTATACCATTGTGAGCTGGGCTGGAGTCCCAGGAATGGCGGCAGCGGTGAGTTTGGGAGTGTCAGGTAGAGTCCCACTGCTATGAATGAAGCCACCACTGCCATCATTACTCCCACTGTTAGAAGAGACGCGCTATAGGCCTTCGTAGCCAGCCCAATATAGTTACCACGAGTACGTCTCTCTTTCGTTGTAGCGCTGTTATTATCTGGGAGCTGATGATTCATCGCCGAAGACTTACCATCTGCCGGGGGTAGAGCTGGATTTGGTAGCGATGGCAGCAAGGCGGAATCGTCCGCCATCGGTGAATTACTCTCAGAATTATCGACATCTGGTTTCGTGGATTGATCAGCCATATGTTGCTACTCCTGACTTCTTTTCTTGCGTAAAATCATTCACGTGGCGCTGCATTCCCTGCCGTCAGCCTATAGAGAGGCACCAGCGTCACGGCCATTCATTTGCGTACTCGGTGATCATGGGTGTGTTATCGGTGAGACTCACGACGCGCCGATACCATGTGTCCTGCTCAGGATCTTTTGCTAGCGCGCGTGCCGACTCCTGGCTCTCAAAACGCATAATGGCGATGAACTCGCAAGCGTCCTCGACGTTCCTGAGCAGTTCCCCTGAAAGATAGCCCGTAGCCCTGGATTGTTGATTGCGCTGCCAGTCCTCATGGAGGGCAACGATGGCATCCTCTTCGCCGACTTTCGCCCGGTACGTGGTAACGGTCACGAACATCTCAGCCCTCCTCTTCCTTAATCGAGAACTCAAGCTAGTGCTGCAAGGTCTCAGAGCCACATGAGGACAGATCGCCCTGCTTGTGTTGGCGGAAGTATATCCTCTCCGGGCTCCCTATTACATCGGGGAACCCTCCCATATTTGTGGGTCCTCTTGAATGTGAGAGTCTTTGCACGCTATGGGAAGATCCTCCCAAAGAGATGGTGGTTGACCGAGTGACGCGGGGGTTGCATGAGGGGATCCTGGTTCTGGAAGAAGCCTCCCACGGCCTGGCCTGATCTGAGGAGATGGAAGCAGATCAGGCCAGGCCGTGGCGTATCGCAAAAGCGGTTGCGGCGGTCCGGTTCTCGCTGTTCGTCTTATTGAAGATGTGCGTGAGGTGATTAATCACGGTTTTCTCGCTGATGACCAATTCCTGCGCAATCTGGCTATTGCTCTTGCCGCAAGTAACTAGCTTGAGCACCGCCGCCTCGCGCGGGGTCAGGTTGGCTGGAAGAGGAGATGGATGTGTTGGGCCACATAGGCGATGAGAAAGAGATTGTAGTCGATGACGTACATGGTGGGCGGAATCCGTCATCCCCAAATCCTCAAACAAGATAAGTGCCTTGTTCAGTAGGCCCATCGCGGGCTGCGTGCTTTCCTGAGTTCCTTGACCCAGAACGACGTCGGCTTGTCCCAGAAGTGTGCGGGCCAGCTCAGGGAGGAGCCCCTCGCGACAAGCGGTCGCCTCAGCTTCTGCCAAGTGTATCGCTGCCGTTTCCCACTCGTAGCATAGGGTGGCTATCAGCCCCAGGATGCGATCAACGAGGAACCAGTAATGCTGACCGCGAAAGGCCAGTAGGTACCTATAGAGGCTTCTTGCGCGCTCATGGTCATCCAGGGCAATGGATGTGAGTGCCAGGCACATCCTCATTGGTGTAGTCGGGAGTATCCCATCCGGCAACAACTCCAGCATATGCTCCAAGCGCGCTATGGCTGCAAATGCTTCCTTTCGTTTTCCCAACGTGGCCTGGACGAGGCTGAATTTTCCCGCTGGTAGGCAAGAAACCCCTGGCATTGGCGTAGGAGAGCACAGGGCAGGGGGCTCGCCAGGTGCTCGACAACGGGTCGTGCTCGTTCTATCTCCCGCTGCGCCTCCGTCCACTTGCCCTGCGAGGCGAGCAGGAGTACCGGCCACGTATAAGCGGTTCGTAATTGATAGGGTTGCCGACAGCGCTCGATCAATGCAATGCGGTGAAGGCTCACCTCATAGGATCGCCTGATCTCCGCCATACAGTAGTAGGCTACTGCCAGATTGAAGCAGCATTCTCCGGCTTCTGCAAGGTCGCCTCGCTCTTCTGTGCGTGCCAACAGCTGCTCCAGCGACTGCACAGCAGATGAGAGATCGCTCCACCGAAGCGAGGAGTTCCATACGATGATACGGCGAGCTGTCGTTTCGAGTTCCGTCTCTCCCAAGTTGTGCGCCATCTCTAGTGCCTGCTGAGCATAGGCCATGCCCTCATCGTGCTGCCTCATATAGATCATGAGCAGCTGAGACAGATCGACAAGGATCTTCACCTTTTCCGCAGATTGACGATTCCTCAAGAACGACAGAGCATGCTCGAGTGCTGCATGCGCCTCCTGTCGTTTCTCCTGGTGCCACAGCGCCAGTCCTAAACCATGCGCGGCTCTCGCCACATGTATTCCATCATCCTGGTCATTCGTATGTAAGAGCCAGCGTTGTGCGGCCTCGTAGATCGTCTCGGCCTCTTGCTCCTTGCCCGCCAACGAGGCGGCCTCGCCCAGATCAAGCAGTATGTCCCCGCGTCGCCTATCATCGGACCCGAGCAGCTCGAGGGCGCTACGATAATGGGACATCGCCTCTTCAGCAGCGGCAGTTTGCAATGCCTTTGCGGCGGCACGAAGAGAGTAGCGTATTCCCCGCGTCTGGTCACTACTGCGTGCAAAATGGAATGCAAGATCGGAGAGTTGGTACATGCTCATGGTATGCTCTTGTCCATAGTGAGCTTCAAGTACATGGCCAATGAGCTCATGAAGATGCCGACGTCGAGAGGTACTCACCTCGGTATAAAGACACTCACGGATTTTGTCGTGGCTGAAGAGAAAGCGTCCTTGCTGGTCGGCTCGAATGAGCCGTGCTCTTGCTGCTTCGAGGAGGCACTCCTCAACAGCTTCGATCTCTTGCTTTTCCACCAGGGCGAGCAGTGAAGGATCAAAGGATCGCCCTATGATCGAGGCAACCCGTAAGTGATCAATAACGGCAGGAGCAAGCCGCGAAAACCGTTGGCGTAGTGCGCCAGCAATGGTCGGGGGGAGCGCATATGCGAGTGGCGCAACGGCGACCCACTGCTGCTGATCCTGGTTGATGGCGCCGCCTTCGATCCAGCCATCTAGGAGTTCCTCCGCGAAGAAAGGATTCCCCTCGCTTTGTACGTGCAGGAGCACACTCACTTCTGGACTGAGAGAACTGCCATATCTACTTATGGCAAGCATATCCATCTCTGTGGCCGAGAGTGGACTGACGACAACTGTGGTGAGCACACGCTGACGGGAGAGTTCGGTGAGGGTGCGAGCGAGTGCAGGGTTTCGGTCGACCTCGCTCTCTCGATATGCGCCAAGTATGAGTAGATGAGCGTTCGATTGATGCTGTGTCAGGTAACATAGCAGGTTGAGGCTTGCCGTATCGGCCCAGTGGAGATCATCGAGAGTGAGCACAAGAGCACGAGGTGCACTGATAATCTCTAGGAGGGTACCGATAGCCTCATAGAGCCGGAGGCGCCCCTGCTCAGGGAGTAACGGCGGAGGGGCATGAAGATCATGGAGATAGACGGCTAACTCTGGCAAAAGACTAGCCAGTATCTGAGGTACTGCGGCAACCTGTGTGCGTAGTTGGTCTTGAGGAGTGACTCGGATATATCGACCAAGCGCCTCCAAAAACGGAAGAAATGGCGGCATACCTTCAGCCTCAGATGCACTACCATTCAGGACGACTGCCCCATCTTGAGCAGTCCGCAGGGCGACTTCGTCCAGGAGACGTGTCTTGCCTATTCCAGGATCTCCAGTTAGCAGCGCCACACGAGCATGCCCTCCTTTGGCAGCCTCATAGCGGTTCATGACCTGTGTCAACTCCCGCTGTCTGCCAACGATTGGAGCAGATGGTGAAACAAGCGAAATCGCTGGTTGAGATCGAGCTAGCTGTGATTTCTCTGACCTTTCTGTCATCAACAATCCCTTTATCAATTCGCGCACCTTGAAGTGTCTCTACGTGACAGTCTTATATCAAATCTGATCAATCATTATCAATACGAATAGAATATGAACTTTTAGCAGATCGATTTCTTATCAGTTGGCGCGATTTAACGATAGATAGCTATATAATTGACGGTTAGATTATGCAACGCGTTCTTGCTTCACCTCAAGGGCCGGGAATTTCGCCAGCATAGAACCATCAGTTGTTTCCCTTATGGGCCCCTTGCTTCCCTCATCGGTTGATGGTTTCGCAAGAACGCGTCGCACAATCTAACTGTCAATATTTCTAAATATCGATTTTACGCTTATAGTTATCCAGTACTTTAAAACGAGGGCTAAAGAAAGTCTAAGTGAGGGAGTGCAATCGTCAGGGAAAAGAATCCTGCATTTATTACGGGGGACCGAATGGATGACTCGGCACCATCATGAAAGACGCGATGATCTATGTCTGAAACAGGTTACCATCTTCTCTGGGGTCGATCCGACAGTCGATCTGATAGCAAATACCCCAAAAAGCCCATGTTTATATCGTTCTGGATGGGAAAAGGTGTTTCCCATTTGGGATTCGAGTGAGAAGCTTGAGATCGTTTTCTTTCCTTGTAATCCTGAGTCGACCTTTAAAAAGACTAGAAGCGAAGCCGGCAAGCCTCTAATTAGCGGCTTACATCAATAACAATCTGTTACGTGCAGATATGCTGCAAAACTTGCTTCTATGCCGAAAATACCGTCATTGAAAGTCGCAAGCTATCCCTAATCAACAAGTAACATCGAGTCGTCTTAAGAAGTACGAATGAGAACACACAAACGTGCCGAGGGAACCTCAAATAGAGCATGGTAATTAATCTCGACAAAATGAGTGGTGCACTGAAGCTGACCAAGATTCCTAGAATGTACTGTTCTCGGCCCCGAGAGAGACAGCAGTTCAACATCTCATCAAAAGCTCAGTAGCAGTCTTCACACTCCAGATTAATAATGACGGCTTTTTATCAACGCAGAGGCTCATTCATATCGCACAGGTAAGCAGGATGTTGCAGATTTTGCGAGGAAAGATGTCTCTGCACCCTATTGCCAAAAACAAAACCGCCTTCTCAATTCTCCGTTACAGCTTGGTTGTCTTCAAACAGCTTACGAAGGGCTTATAGAGGACGATTTACTAAGGAGAGCGGGAGATGGGACTCGAACCCGTGACAGACTGCTTGGAAGGCAGGAGGGCCACGACTTCGCCGCCTGCTTCCTGTAGATCAGCTTGAGAGGCGATTTCAACGTCCATTCCCGATATTTCATGCGGCCGTGGCGTAGGATGTCGCGTGCTCGCGAAGGCAGGATATCACGGCCTACTTTTTCTTCCTCAGAACTATACAGGATGCCGGAGAAAAAGGCAAGAGAGGCAGGATGGTTACCCACTATTTTGTACTGGCTCTTGTCCGGGCCATCGAGGTAGAGCAGGGCAGCCGACGACACGCAGAAAGAACCGAGCAGCAACTCTATGAATTCCCGAGGCTCACGCGAAACAGCTTCAAATCGCCTCCGAGAATAGGGTACCTACTATACTATCCGCACTCAAACCATGCCGCAGTACTTGGCAAAAGAGGATCCGGTTAGCACATCCCACGCAGCGTGGCCGTATATCCTTTCTTAACGAGGAAAAACGATTTGGCTTCGTAACGAATGACGATGGCAGATTTCATTTCAATTTCAACGCCTTCAAAGGAAGACCGGAGCTTAATACGTGGATCGAGTTCGAGACGGAAGACTCCTTCGAGCAGAAGCGGGGCGAAGCAAGCAAAATTGCAGTGAATATTCATCCCATGAAAGGACCTCTACCGAACGACTGATTACCTGCCAGGCCGGCAATAATCTACTATAAATAGCTCAGACTTCATGTGTTATGTGGCTGGTGTGCCAATGTAGCTGTATGAGAAGGAGATCGCTCAGGGGAATGCCAGATACATCGATTGCTCCGCCGGGCGCAGGATATTACTCTCCGCCTGCAGCAGCTTATCCCGAACTGGGGTGGGTCGCGGTCAGCTTCTCACGGAATTGTGCCAGGCGTGTGTTGATGCGGTTGTGGCGATAGCGGCGAATGATCTGCACCTAATCACCTGCGAGGTGATTTTGACGCCGACGGGTCTGGCATACCTACAGCGTTTGCAGCAGATCTATGAGCAACTTGGGGCGATCATCGCTGGATATCGTCCGAAGTAGGCGGCCTTGAGGAACTGTTCTTTGGGGAGAATGTGACAATGGCCATTGCAGTGGCACAAGCGCGCGGTATTGCGCTGCTGGCGCCGGCGCAAAGCGGTCTGATAATCACAGAGTACGTTCCGAGCGAGGTCAAGCTGGCTGCCACAGGCTATGGAGCCGCTCGAAAGGAGCAAGTGGGGGTGATGGTCCGCCACTTGCTGCACTTTCCTCAATACTCCGACCTTATGATGCCTCCGATGCCGCTGCTATTGGCATTTGTCATGCACATATGCTTCACCCTAACACATTGAAAGCCCTCAAATAGACGACGTGGTATCGGGTAGTAGTAACGTATACCAGATGATAGTTCAAGGATGGTTTTTCAGTGAAAAGCCGTCATTTTTTGTTTGCGTAAGAATATTGTGGTGATCCCTAAACTTAGGCTCCCTTATCAATCGCTACAGCGGAAAGGGCACAAAAATTGTGACGTTGCGCTTTGCCTGCTATAATTTTTTATCAACTTCACGACAACGCTCTCAGCGAATTTGATAAGTCTTTGAAATAGCTCTGACTTTGAGAGGCAAATATCTTCAGTAACGATTTTATATGATATTATAGTACATAAAAGATAGTCGAGGGGATATAGTAGTATGCTCCCTGTTCAGCCTATTCATCCCTTTCCCGCTCGTATGGCTCCTGAGCTAGCGCTGAGGGAGATTCAGCAGCTTCCTAAAAGGGCTACAGTGCTTGATCCCATGATGGGATCGGGAACCGTTCTGAGAGTAGCCATTGATTGTGGGCTTCGTGCTATCGGGCGCGATGTTGATCCGCTGGCAGTGCTCATGACCCGTGTTTGGACTACTCCAATTGACACAAAGCTATTTCGCGAGCGTGCTGTTCACGTTCTTCACACTGCCAGAAACATGTGTGCAGAACACATCTCTCTTCCCTGGATCGATGAGGATCCCGAAACGTCCGCATATATTGACTTCTGGTTTGGGAAGCAGCAGAAGGTTGATTTACGCAAACTCAGTTCGCTCATCATAGGGATCCCTGGGCCCGAAGGGGAAGCATTGCGTATTGCGCTCAGCCGCATTATCGTCACAAAGAAGGTAGGGGCATCGCTTGCTCATGATGTTTCACACAGCCGCCCCCACAAAGTTCTGCGTGACAATTCCTTTGCTGTTCTCGATGGTTTTTGGTATTCCGTCTCTCAGGTTGCTAAGCGGCTCGAGACCTATCCCATCCAAGAGCAGGCAGATGTGCGCCAGGAAGACACGCGCAATTTGACCTCGATTACAAGTACCTCTGTGGATGCGGTAATTACTTCTCCACCTTATCTGAATGCAATTGATTACCTACGTGGACATCGGCTTGCACTAGTCTGGCTCGGATATCGTGTGAGTGAATTGCGTCCCATTCGTTCAGGTAGCATTGGAGCTGAGCGAGCTCCGGAGGGGCAAGCAGATACACACCTCACCGAGGAGATTATCGATCAGATGGGTCTGGGAGAGCTTCTACCAAGGCGCGAGCAACGTTTGATTACTCGCTATATTCTCGATCTATTTGCAATGCTTCTGGAGATACACCGTGTTTTATGTCCGGGGGGAAGGGTCATCTTCGTGATTGGTAATTCGTGTTTACACGGTGTCTTCATCAGAAACGCCTTGGCAATCATACTGCTCGCAGAGCGCATCGGATTTAAGCGCGTTAGGGAGGAGGAGCGAGAATTGCCTCCCAATCGTCGTTATCTGCCTCCACCCAGTGTTTCAGAACAGACTGATTTAAACAAGCGGATGCGCACCGAAACTGTCCTAACCTTTGTACGTGAGTAGCGATACCGGGTAGAAGTTACTTTGCTCTTTTTTGCTCATGCTGTATCATCCGGAGGAAATAGAGCGAAAGGGAAACACGCCCTAGTACAGTATGGGTGATGGTACGACAGAACGTCCTCTAGTCACACTGGAATGAGATTAGTGAGGTTATTCATGCGTCCATCAGCGTATCAGGTGAATGTTATCTATCAACGCTTACTTGCACATGAGGCAGATGCGCCTGGAGATTTTATTGAATTACTCCTCGATCCGCTTATCGAGGAACTCCGCAGGCGATTCCCAGCACTTCCTCTGCCCGATCTTATTACCGATGTCGTTACTGATACGCTTTTAGTGTTCGTGCAATCACCAAATAGCTATCAAATGGAACGCGGCGATCTGTGGAAATATTTGCTGATGGATGCATGGGGGGATTTGCTCAATGAGAGGGACAAAGAGCAGCGTCGGCGAGCAAAGGAGGTCCCGTTCAATCTTGTCGCACATGACAGATCAGATCGGAATAGTAATGTAGTAGAGGAGGAGGTCATGCAAAGGTTGGGAATGACGTTCCTTCCGGAAGGAATGGATGCGCAGACAGCTGTCAGCCATTTGTATATAGCCATTCCCGATCCGCGAGATAGGCAAGTGCTTCTCTTAATGTACAATGGAGAGCGTCACACCAGCGCCTTCGCTGCAGTACTCGGCATAGAGCACCTACCTATTGAAGTGCAGCGTCAGCGCGTGAAGCAGGTCAAAGATCGCCTTCGCCTGCGAATAAAGCGATACGGAGGAAAAATCCATGAGCTCCAATAAACCATCGAATGCACTAGCACATGCAGCGCAGCGTGCAGTGCCACACGAATTTTTCCTCGCAGGCATACTTCGTGAATATCAACAAGCTAACCAACTCGACGACGATGCACTCGCCAAATTGCTTGGATGTCATGTAAATGATCTTGCGCGCTTAGCACTCTGTCGCTGCCCAGCCACTGAACAGAAAGTATTTATACAGGATATCGAGCATCTCGTGCAGCGTTTCCATTTACAAGGGGACCAATTAGCTAGCATCATCCGTCAAGTTGACTCACTACGTGCATTGCGGCAACAATTAACCTCTACTCGTAATGCTCATCAGATGCCGGGGATACTCCGCGCAGCTCGTGATCGCGATCAAGATAGTGCGGATTCGTTGGAGGAGCTCGATGATTGAGGGTTGGTTAGCACGTGTCATGGAGCACTTCTGGAACCAAATAGGCAGTGAAATCACATATCCTCTTGACCTGAGCTACATTATTAGTCGCAGTTTCCCTTTGAGCGTCATTATGTTGCCCCAATTAAGGGTAACCCGAGTTGAGTCTTGGTTTCAACAGCAAGGGATCCCTTTTCGTTTCCTCTGCCAGGATCGTTCTTTATGCGGATGTATCATCGCTGTGCGTGGTTCTGGCTTTATTTTTGCTGATTCCTCTGACCCAGATGATGAGAGGCGATACACCATCGCTCACGAAGTCGCTCATTTCCTGTTGGATTACTTATATCCGCGTCAGAAAGTGCTTCAACTTTTTGGTGACTCAATCCGCCCCGTGCTTGATGGCGAGCGCACACCTACCGAGACTGAAATGCTCGATGCATTGCTCAGTAAAGTCAAACTTGGTACTTATGCAGACTTGATGCCGCGCTCCAACAAGGGAGATATTGATCAGGCTTACATTCTACCAGCTGAAGAGAAAGCAGATCGCTTTGCGCTGGAACTGCTTGCTCCTGCTGATCAGGTCTTGTCCCAAGTCGCTCTCCAAGACCCAATGACTGTCAATGAAAGTACTCATATTACAAAGCAGGTGCTTACTTCGGTGTACGGCCTTCCTCCTGCGGTAGCTAAGAAATATGGTGCATATCTGTTGCGAAATTATACTCAGAAGACCATGGTCGAATGGTTTGGTCTCTAATCACACAAGCGCAACTCTGGTCAAGTAAACAACGTCTCCTGCAAAAGGAGGTAACTATTATGAAATATGCATTCTGTCTGCCGATTCTCAGAAATACTTATGAAATCAAAGAGTTACCTGTCGCACTTTCATAAAATTTTCGGAAATAGTAGCAAATGCACGGATGTGTTGCAAGAGAGACCATTAGGGAGAGTAAAGTTCGATGGCCAACTCATTTATTCAGGACGATGAATTCTTCGTCGATCCGCAATCTTTTACCGCTGCTTATGGCGAATCGATCGATACTACGCTAAACATTGATTCGTGGCAGACAGGAGGGGACCTTGAGGGACTTTATCAACGTTTAGAAGCCGAGGTGCAGAGCGCTGTAGAGTTCGAAAACGCGCAACGTGAAATCATCCGGCGCTACCTACTCAAGCGTATACGCACACGACCCGGGGCACCTCGCGGCGCAGGATGTTATCGAGCAACCAGCGATGACCTCAAACGCATCCACCATTCTCTGCTCTTTAATGGAGCGGTGGAGGCTTGTGATGGCACCAGTGTTGTGCATGATACTCTTCCTGTAACGATTACCCAGATTGGTGTGTGCCTTGTATCCTATCAAGGTGATCAAGGTTCATGGTCACAGCGGCTCTTTCGAAGAGATCTTCGCGCAAGTACAGGTAATGCACTCGACGACCTCACAGCATTTCTCGATAATCGCGGCAGGCGTGGTAGTACCGACGTTGATGAACGCGGCAAACTAAGTCAGCTTGCACGACGCGGCATCATGGCCTACGCAGAACGTGCTATCCTCACTCGGAAATCCCAGGCCCCTTGGCGTCTGGGGCATGGGTCACCTATGCCATATGAACTACTCACCGGCTCAGGCAGTATGGAGCTACTCCAGCGCGCCATAGACTTGATGGAAGAGCTTATGCTGCAGCATCGTAAAGTGATCTTCGTACCAAGCGCTCCATCAGATCGACATTGGTTGACCTTGGGACAAGCTCTCAATCCTCTTGAGTTTGTCATTCTTGAGACAATTGAGGAGCGCATGCTCAGAATCGTTGATGGAGGCCATTTCAGAAGCTATGAGAGGATGGTACGCAATTTTTGCAAGAAGGTAGGCTCCCAGTTCGTACTGGGCATTTACCGTACTGCATCAGCGGCTCCTCCTTACCTTTTTTTCAGCCATATCGATCATGCTTGTGAGGCAGCATTGATCGCAATGGCTGATAGCGTCCTACAGGGGCATCGTGGCTTTCCTATGCTTATCGATCTGGCCGATATGATCTGCAGCACCACCTTTGGAAATGACATCTTCAACCATGCTGTACAAATGGCATATACGCATGCCGGCGAGCCATTCCGCTTTTTGAACGAGCGCCAAACACGCGCAAGGGGGTAAACAATGACCAACAAACATGATCATGCCAATGAGGAAGGAATGCAACAGTTGTCTCTCACTGACGCTTCTTTCGCTAAAGAGGCCGAATTAACTCGTACCTTCGACGGGGATGATGGCTTCAGTGCCCTCCCACCCGAGGTGTTCATACGCATCGATGCTGATGCTGAAAAGGCCGGCGGTCCCTGGGATGAGCCAGCATCATATAAGGACTCCATCGGGCGTATTATGTTCGATACACCCTCAAGTGAAGATAATAGCGTGACAGTATTGCTTCCACGCGAGAGCATCGAACTCGTCCCGGCACAATCGCTGGTACGCATCCATAGCTTGCCTGATGATCGCTTCTATCTTGGCGTGGTTGTGCAAGGACCGTTCGCCGAGCCAGACGGTATTCGTGGTGACGCGCCTATCGTCGTGACGACGACCGTCAAAGGAGGCATTTTCATGCCGAAGTTCCACGGACGAGTACAGGTCGAGTTGCTGGGCGAGGAGACAGGTACAACACTCGTTCCACCACGTTTTCGCCCCTTGCCTAATAGTCCTGTGTTCGCACTCGGTTCGGCTGAGACAGCCACTGTGCTCCGCGTGCAGGGGGACATTCCGCTCGGCTTAGCGGTTGGCCATGAGAACCTGGAGGTAAGCATCTCTTCCAGTAAAAAGTCAGTACTGTCTTGTCACCTTGGCATACTGGGAACGACAGGAGGCGGCAAATCGACCACGGTTTCAGGATTGGTGAGTAGATTCCAGCGTGCAGCGATGGCCACCATTCTTATCGATACCGAGGGTGAATATACGATGATCAATAAGGAGACGATAGACGAAACAATGCTCGCAGCATTGCAGCGGCGAGGCCTGTCAGCTGCTGGTGTCGAGGACACTAACTTGTATCATCTAGTGGGGCGTGACACTACCAATCCGGGGCATCCGCATCGCAATAGCTTCTGCTTGACCTTTGAGAGGCTCTCGCCGTATCTCGTAAGCGAAGTGTTAGAGTTGAATGAGGCGCAAGAACAGCGCTACCTCAAAGCATATGATATCACAAAGCGTATCCTACAGGATCTCAAGGTCTCGCCCCAGCCGAATGAAGATATGACCAGGTTCTTCGATTTGGACGAGATGGAGGAAGGTTATCCCCGCATGCGGCTTACACATGTGTATGACATCATCCAGGCTTGTGCTCAAATCATAGACAAAACTGAGGATGGTATCCAGTTTGCCGATCCCGATTTCACAGGCCGCCGTGATATCGTACTCGCAGCGATTAAGAAGCACTCTGAAGGGCTGCCCAGTAACGTCTCAAGCTGGCGCGCTCTTCAGGGTAAACTGGGTCGTGTCCGGCGTATGAACATTTTCGACAACCCATCTTCAAGGTCATTAAACTATCAGGAATTGCTTCAGCAGGGCAGAGTTTCGATCATCGATCTCAGTGATACCGATTCGCCAAAGATTAATAACCTTGTTATTGCAGAACTATTGCGTAGCGTACAGGAACAACAAGAGAAGAATTATACCAGGGCCGAAAAATTAAAACAGCAGCCGACTCCCAGTATGGTGATCATCGAGGAGGCACATGAGTTCCTCTCAACTGAGCGCATCCGACAGATGCCAATGCTCTTTCAGCAAGTTGCGCGGATTGCGCGCCGCGGACGGAAGCGCTGGCTAGGATTGACATTTGTGACGCAATTGCCACAACATTTACCAGACGAGGTGTTGGGTCTAATCAATAACTTCATCCTGCATAAGATCGCCGACGCCGGTGTGATCAATCGCTTGAAGCATAGCATCGGTGGAATTGACGAGGGACTCTGGTCGCGACTACCCAGTCTCGCACCTGGACAGGCGATCGTTTCTATGGCAGGTATGACTCGACCCCTCATGGTCGCTATCGATCCGACGCCGTGTAAACTGCGCATGGTAGAGTAACCGTTCAGGGTGGCTTCTATAAATGAAGCCACTCCTAAATGAAAGAACAGCATATGAACGACCTTGTTTTAAGATTGCGCGCCTGGACGGAATGCCATGAGCAGCTGATTTACGAGCATCGGATAGAGGCATCTCCAGCGCGCACACTCTCGGTTCCATATCAACTCCCGTCTGGCTATGACACCTTATACAGCCATCAGGAGGAAGCCGTGCGAGCAGCGCTTAACGGCCAGCACGTTGCGCTCGCGACCCCAACTGCTTCTGGCAAGACACTCGCTACAGCCCTTGCCTATCTCGAAACGCGAAGAGGCGAGCCAGACGCGACACTGCTATGCCTGGCTCCCACTCGCGCGCTTGTTGAACAGTGGCACCAGACGCTTGCTTCCTGGAATCCAGAGACTGTCGTTGAGTGGTTTACCGGGGATACGCCGACTTCGGAGCGCGCGGCGCTCCGAAAGCGCGTGCAGATTCTGGTGACGACGCCTGATATGTTGCACCGCTCCGTCCTTCCATATCACCGTGGCTGGCACCGCTTTTTGCAACATCTATGCGGGGTGATCGTTGATGAGAGTCATACCTACCGCGGCGTTTTTGGCTCGCACATTGCACTGATCCTGCGGCGACTTCAACGGGTTGCCTCTCTCTATAACGACCGCCCTTTCCCATTCCTGCTCGCCACCGCGAAAGAACATGCTGCCACACTGATTGGACAAAATGTGACCACGTTGACGCAGAGCGGCGCACCGCGCGGCGAACGGACCATCGTCTTGTGGCAGCCACCTGAAGGCCGTTCTCATAGCGATGAAGCGGCAGGCATCATGGCCTTTTTTGTCTCGCAAGGCGTCCGAACGCTGCTCTTTGGACAACAGCGACAATCGGTCGAGCGCATGGCTTTGCAGGTGCAGGATCACCTTCCTATCCACCTGAGAAAGAAAGTTGCTGCATACCGGGCAGGATTCCTGGACAGCAAACGGAAGGAAATTCAACGACATCTCAGTAGCGGCAAGCTTGTGGGTGTTGTCTCGACGAATGCGCTCGAACTGGGTATCGATATCGGCGAACTGGATGTGGTCATTCTCGATGGCTTTCCCGGCTCTGTCGCATCCTTTTGGCAACAAGCGGGACGCGCCGGGCGAGGAACACAACCTTCCCTTGTCGTCCTTGTATTACGACAAAACGCGCTTGATCAGTACTTTGCAGCACATCCATCTCACTTATTCGAGGCAAGTTCAGAGCAGGCCATCATTGATTTGGGTAACCCCTATATTCTTCCCGATCATTTACGCTGTGCAGCGCATGAGCGACGACTGACCGCACGCGAGCTATCCTTGTTTGGCGATCAGGCGCAGGCAGTCGCCGATCTCCTCGTCAGCAAAGGGCAACTCGGCAAAGTAGGCTCTGTCTACGTCAGCCAGGAAGCGGAAAATCCGGCCTATACCATTCCTCTCAGAGATCGTTCGCGGCAGCTGCGCATGTATGCCGAGACCAGAGAACAGCTTGAAGAGATTGGCAGCGACCAGGCAGTCGCGGAATGCTATCCAGGGGCGGTTTATCTGTCTCAGGGCACGAGTTATCAAGTGACAAAGCTTGATCTCGCCGAAATGCGCGTTGACTTGAAGCGATTTGAAGGAAACTACTACACGAAGCCTATTGGTTTCAAGGAACTCACGCTATTAGACGGAGAGCCGCTCCAAAGAGAAGTGTCGCATGCAACGCTCTTTGCTGGTCGCGTGCATATCATCGATCACATCACAGGCTATGGCCTTTTTCATAAACGCTTCCACACCAAACTAGAGGAGAGCGAGCTGGCGGCCCCTTTGACCACGGAGCTGGAAACCCAGGCGTTCTGGCTCACCATTGATCGCTGGCTAGAAAAGCGGCTGGCCGAGAGCGGCGTTCATCCGTTAGCGAGCCTCCACGCGGCGGAGCACGCCATGATTGCCCTGCTTCCGCTCTGCGTGCTCTGCGACCCGCGAGACATAGGGGGAATCTCATTCAATATGCATCCACAGGCGGAAAGGCCGTTGCTCTGCATCTACGACGGCTATCAAGGGGGCGTCGGCTACGCGCGACAGGCGTTTCAGCAGTTCTTCCGCCTCGCGGCGGCAACACTAGACCATCTCAAGCATTGCCAGTGTCTTTCAGGCTGTCCGGCATGCGTACAATCGCCGCGCTGCGGAAGCGGCAACGACGAACTGGATAAAAAAGGGGCGGTGATGTTATTGCAAGCGCTCCTAACAGTTGAGGGAGGCAACGATGGATCAGACATTTCTTTGTGACTTGTGTCTTCAAGAAATCCCATTTGCAGACCGCTGCCGGGATGAAACGATATTTGAATCAGGCTGGGCTATTTGCGCTCGTTGCGAACCAGATCTCCGACAACGCCTTGCCCTGAGCATGGCTAGGTCCCTCAGCATGGTTGGGCAGCAGGTCAATGAGCGTCTAGTGCGGCCTGGCTCAATACTTGAATACTCTACCTTAGCGCGGAGGACCGTCGCCAAGCCGCGGTACATCACTCCGTCGCTAGAAGCGCAGGGAAAGCAATGCCTCTACCAGAATGAGAGAACTTGGACTTATCCCCACATCGAGGGAAGTGGCTATCAACCTACTAAAAAATATCAAGGGCTTATTGACACATACACCGCTTCCTATATGCGTTGGCAGAACAGAGCTCATGTCCTGGCGTGGCTTGACTCCTTCGATCACCAACAAGCCTTGCGACCTGTCTTTCTCGATACCGAGACCACTGGCACGCAACGCTTTTCGGAGATCATAGAAATAAGCGTTGTTGATGAGCATGGACAAACGCTCTTTCACTCACTCGTCAATCCTACGACTGAAATCGAGCCAATGGCCTCAGCTGTCCATGGCTTGACTCGCAGGGACGTCAAAGACGCCCCTCGATATCCAGAAATCCATGAAGCGTTAATGGGGTATATGCACAATCGTGTCGTCATTGCTTATCACGCTGCCTTTGACATTCGTCTGTTGAAGCAGACGGCCGACTGTTATGAACTGACATTTCCTAATTTGCATGTAGGATGCCTCATGTACGCCTATGCGAAATACCGAGAGGAATATGTAGAACTGAGCAACGGCCAACGAAGATGCAAGATTCATCGTCTTGAGGAAGCTATAAGAGTTGAATGCCTCGATCTTCCTCTTTTGCACCGGGCAGAACGAGACGCACATTGTGTGCATCGGCTCTTCCAAGCGATAAAGGTACACAGTTAGCAGAGCCATGAGCAGCGAACTCCCTGGTCCATTCCGTTTTCAAACCCTCCTGGAAGGCATTGATCCAGTCCTGGAAGTCGGCGTTCCACTCCATCTGGTACTCACGCAGCATATGCTTCACAGACAGTGCCTAATTTTTGGTAAAATCGCAGCTACAGAGGGGATAAGATTAAACTGTTTGATGATGTTGAGAGACTATGCCTTGCTTCGAAAGCTAGCTAGGATTTGTGGCGAGTGTGCAAGTAGTTATGGACAAAGTAGTTATTATTTACCTGCGCAAAATAATAACTTGCATTTATTATGATACAATGTATCTACTGCTTCGGTATTGCTGATATACTATCTATCACATTACCTGCATAGTACAGGAGGTGGATGTGGCTCGGTTAAGGAGGTCTGTTAAGGATGGTCATCTATTTATTTTAGCTGGCCAAAGTCAGGGCACCTGGCAGGTTAGCGAGAAAGGTGAACAGTGGCTGCGGCAGAATCTTTACTCCATCCCAGCCGAGGATGAATATGTAGATATTGATGCCGGAACCTTCTCCTACCTGAAGGACAAAGGTAATCTCTACATTCATGGCATTCTATACGATCATAACGGCAAGGATGCTACGTTCGAGATCGAGCAAGAGTATGTACGGATTGCTAGAAGTCTTCCTTTGCTCTTACAGTTGAAAGAGCGAAAGGAACTCGCCTGGGAATTATATCTCGATCTATCAGAGCTGAATGAAGAGGTATGGGAGGAACTACGCAGTCATCATACTGATTTCATAACTGCATCAAACGCGCTTCCCATTTCTCGGAAACAGCTCATTTACGCTCATGGCCTGCTGCGTGTCTATCCATTCCCGCATCCGTTTCAGATCTTTAGTAATAACAGCGACAATAGCAAACGACTATTACAACAGGCCCCTGAAACGCCTGGGCTTATCGACAACTGGCAAGGGAATATCTTTCTCGAGCGGGTGACCCAGGCAGGAACCTGGCAGCGCCGCGTGTCTGACAGTACCGTATCTTTTTCGGGGGAACTGCTCTGGCTAGCGAAACTCGATTGCAAACTAGATTGGCCTAGTCAAGCCGCGAAAGTGGGGAATCCCTATGTAGGATGGCAACTTTGGCGTCTTACAGTAAACGAAACCGCACCGGTTTCATGGGAATCTATCCAGAACTGGTTTAAATATCGCTCAATCGATGTGGTTCCACAGCGTCAGCGCCTTGAGATTATCAGTCTCCCATCTGCTGTAACAGAGGATGGTCAGTATATTATCGAACCGGGTAAGTCAATATGGATCGTGTGTTACCCGCCCAGCAGACATACTCATGGTATTTTTAGAGAAATCGCTTTATCAACCGAGCAGATACCCTCCAGCGTGCACAATTCAAACCCTCCTTCCAAATCTATTTCGGCCTTATCTCCTGCTGATCGCGTAAATTATTTTAGCTGGTCAGCTGGTCAACCCGGGGATTATCGTATTCGTGTACAGGGCGATGCGAGCGGGGAACCATTGCTTGTCCAGGTGGACACACTCCCTATCGCTCGACCGCAATGGCTGAGTGGATTGTCCTGTACGGCAATGTCATCCGAACATCAACATATGTTTCATGCTTTCAATGATTTTTTAGATTCTGGTGAAGAGTTATATTTGCTGAATCAGTTTGCGAAACAAGAACTGACTACCTTCACCTGGACATACGAGCCAGAAGGACTGCCAGTTCACGTTACCTGGGGCTATATCCCCTCTAATGGGTTGCTGCAGCGCGGTAATAATTATCTTATCCACTCTGGTGAAGAGCTTACCAAGTGCTGGCGCGAACAGATTTGCCCTGCCCTTGCTGCCGATATCCGGGCAAAGGTGACGTTGGATGGCGGCAGCTACGGCTGTATCGAGCTATCTATCACATTACCCCAACAGCAGCCAGTTGAGCCTGCTTGGTGGAAGGACGAGCGGCTGGTCGCTCAATTTACCTGGCTAAGCCAGATAATCGAGGGGAAGTATAGCCAGAAGCCCATGCCCATGCCCGCGCTGCTTCGTGAGACGCTTCTCGAACTAAGTACCCAGGCAAAGGTAGCGCCTTCGCTCTGCACTACATTAGAGCGGCTCGCTTTAGCAACTACTATCCCGGCATGGGTGCTTCTCCGGTTACGGACTTTGATGGCGGAAGTAGAAAACATGGGGCAGAACTCACTTCAAGGCCGTTAAGGAGTTAAAGCTATGAATGCAGAAGATTATGAATGGATCGGTATTATTTATCCCGGGGATGTGAAAACTACCGTAACCTTTATCACTCCGCTAGCATACTATGCTGAGGGGATGTGGAAATCGCTCGCACTGGATGCGCGCCGTCAGTGGTTCCCAAACAATGGGAAGGCCGCCATTTTCGAAAAGGATTTCCCGCGTGCCAGGGTTGGCCGACTCTGGCTATTTCACCCGGAGCGAAACATCCTGCTCGATGATCCCTATGCTCATGGATATTCCCACTACCTTGTCTCTAGCAAACTCGAGCCTGCCCCCCTTGCACAGATAATCAACTGGACAGCCAGGGTAAATAACTCCTTTGATTTGCCTGATCTCCTCGATCAAGGTATCGACGCACAAATCTGTTACTGCCAGCGAATCTACATTTGTTGCCAGTCCCGTGTATATGGGCCAATCAGGATGGAGCTTGACGCTGACCGGTTCAAGCCGCGCGAGTATCTCCAGAGTTCAAGCACTGGAGGGCAGCCGCTGTTCGTCTGGATGTACACCTTGCCGGAAGATGGCGTTCACAACCTGACTGATACCCATACACAATTCACCCTCCTGGACGAAAGTATGCTGGATACGCCAACGGGAAAAGAAGACTGGTCGCTTCCCCAGGTAGCGATCAAGCAGGTCCTACAAGCAAGCAACCAAACTTTAGCAGAAACTGAAGATCATGTTCACCTGGTTGATAAACATATACGCGAATTGGCGAGGCTCAGCAGCCAGGAAGGTCCTCATGCGTTACATCTTGATCCGGCTACACTCAGACGCGCACAATATATCCTATCTAACCAGGCTGACCGCGTGAGAGATTTAAGTGCTTTTACCGAATATCTATCTGGATTATCTACTGAGCATCCCCTTATGAAAGCCGCTCGCGAATGGGAGATAGCAGCGAGAAGTCAAGAGCTTGAGCGGGAGACTGTAGCGCTCATCCACGAGAAACAGGAACGATTACAGCAATTGCAGGGCGAGATACAGGAAGCAGAAGGGACACTTGACCAGTTAAAAAATGCCGCGAATGAAGCGCAGAAGAGCCAGCAGCAAGCGATTGAAGCTTTTAACGCCTTTGAGCGCGCAGTACGCGAACGCTTGGTGATGTTGAGAGAAGAACCTCTACGCGTCCTGGCCGAAATTGAAATCACGGCATCGCTTTTCCCACTGCTCAGCGAAGTGAACAGGAAATCAGCATACGAAACGGGATTACCCTCCCTTTATGCATCAGTTATTCGAAACTCCAATGATGCCGAGCTACGAGAAACGGGTTCTTTCAGCGGATTGGACTGGGGGTTGAAAGACGACTACGAAATTATCGAGGTGCAACTGCACAAATCGCCGCCCAAAAAATGGGGCCAGATTGCTCAGCAAACTGGCACGAGTCAAAAGGATGCGCGTATTTGCGCGGCTGCATTGCTTGCAGGACTCATCCCCACTGTATATGGCGATACGGCTATTCCAACTCTAAGGGCAGTTGCCCAGGTTATCGCGCATGGCAGAATTTCGTTTGTGCCGGTTCCGTTGACGGCGCTTTCAACGCTTGATCTCTTCGGAACGATTGATCCGCATCGGCGGGAGTTCGTTCCTTCAAATGGATTGGCAGATTGTATTCTCGAAGCTCAGGCGCATCCTGACGAACTGGTCATAGTGGTACTCGAAGGGATTGATCGCGTTCCGGGAATGCCCACATACGTTCCTCTCCTACGGCAGTACATTGAGGCTCGACAAGGTGGTGCCTGTGCCGGGAATAGCACATCTGTGAATCTCTTCCATTCACGAGCCGTCGCGGCTAAAGACCCTTATCTCAATCTGGCCTCGGTCACCTGGCCGAATAATATACTGCTCGCAACGATACTTGATGATGACCTCAACAGCCTCGCTGTGCCGTCGGTATGTGATCGATGGCTCGTGCATAGGGGAACAAGCGTAAAGGAAGACACTGCTTTTGCCCATAAAACTGCTCCTGTGTGCTCCGGAGTTTTATTAGAGCAATGGAGAATATGGAGAGAGGAGGTCAGAACAAATTCAGCGAACAGCACAGAATTGCGTGACCGACTCGATCATCGCCAGAAGTTGTTTCATACGGCTTTAACCATGCTCAACATTAAAGACCCCGATGCCGTGGTCGAGCACACTTGGTCTGAGCAGTTCGAACAAGATGAGGAGGAGGCGAAGTGATACCGGCGCGTAGTTCAACATGGGAAGCAGGTATTTCTTCAGCATCAGTGGTCGCAAAACGCATCAAAGAGGACCTGGTAGGCCCGCATGCCGGCCAGGCTTCGCTGGAGGCCCTGGCCGCTGAAGTAATTCGCGTTGCGCTTTGGGCGCTTTGTGCCCACGGTCAAAAATCGTCAATTTCTGAGGCAAGCGTAACGACACGCAGGCTGCTGGAACTGGCAAGGGCTATATGGGCGCCTATATTAGATGCCACTACGGGAGGCAATGCGGTGAATGATACAAAATATGGTAATGAGCCAAGTAGAAATGTAGAGATAGGGCGGGAACTGCTCGACACTCTGGCTGAGCAGGGTGATATGTTCGCCCTGAGTGGCGGACGCTGGTTGCCTGCCCCGCTGCGCTTTGTTCCTGTTACGCCAACGCATCACCTGTTAGTGGGTGGAATGCCGACCCATCTTCTCCCGCATGCACTACTTCGCACTCTCCGTTTACATGGCAGTTTTCGGCACGTGGAGGGTAACGCGATTTCATCATTACAACAAGGCTCTAGGTCAATTATTCAATGGCAGTTCCAATCGCTTCAGAGGTGGCTGGGTTCATCTCAAACATTAGATGAACTAATCAGCTATTTCGATGGGCAGGAGCTACTCACCGTTGCTCACCAGAATGTTTCAGAGACATCGCTCGAAGCCTATGTAGCCAGCGATAATAAGCCGCAACTTTTGCGCTGGCGATCACTCAACCAGGTTGCGGAGGGGCGTTACTTGCTTAGAACCAGTACCCCCTGGGGCGTATATCAATACAGTATCGGGCTTCTCAGCAATCGCAGGTTGACACAACAGAGCGCTGGCTTGTGGCAAATCGATATGCGTCGGCTTTGCTACGCCCTGGATAATAGAGCGGGGAAACCGACGAGCGTGAAATGGAAAGAAGTGCAACGTGAACTGGTCTTGAGAAGCGAGCTTCCCGGACGCGAGCGAAAATTTCTCTCGTCGGTTGGCACATTGCAAGAGAATACAGATGGCACTTATTATCCCAGGCGATGGATTATTGCAATGGATAGCATGCCTGTTTTAACGATGCTCCAGGATTTAGGCATTCAGATAGAAGTGATTAAGGAAGGTGTGAGTAGAGATGAATAATGGTCAAGGAAAGCTCGACAGTAAAGAAACGGCTCACGCGCTTGATGTACCCGGACTCGCGCATGAATTACATGTACAACTGGAGCGTTACATTGAGGCACAATATCCTATTCGCCATGCCAGCGTTGTCGCTGAGCGGCACGCACTGCTGGAAACGACGAAGGTTATCTCACAAGAGCCGTTTATCGAAAGCACACCTGGATATGCCGCGGGGCCACTCTACAGCGGCCTTGCTCTTTCTTCTCCCATAACTGCAGCGTTAAAGGAGTTGGCCTCATGGGAGCAACCTGTCATTCCATCTCGCCTTTACAAGCACCAGGCCGAGGCAGTAGAGGCATTTCTTGGTCATGGTGATGACCTCGTAGTGGTGACGGGCACCGGGTCTGGTAAAACAGAAACATTTTTGCTTCCAATTCTAGTGCGTTCACTTGAAGAGGCCAGACTACGCCCGCACTCGTTCGGGATGCCGGCCATGCGCGCGCTCATCCTCTACCCGATGAATGCGCTTGTGAATGACCAGTTGAAACGCCTGCGCGCTCTTTTTGGCGATCCCCACCTGGCATCGTGGCTTCGACAACGCTACGCAACAAGACGCCCAGTGCGCTTCGGAATGTACACTTCCCGTACTCCCTATCCTGGGATAATGAGCGATGAAAAGAATAGCAAGCAATTGCTTCCACTGCTCGATTACTATCTGACATTGGCACAGGAGCAGCCTGAACAGACACAAGAACTTAAAGCCCGGGGACGCTGGCCCGAACTCGACCTGGAAACTTTACGAACGGCTATACTCGCTGGCAAGACACATGTAGGCGATAACGACTACGAACTCTACACCCGACATCAAATGCAACTGTGTTGCCCCGATATTCTTATTACCAACTACTCGATGTTGGAATATATGCTGATGCGCCCCATCGAGCGAACAATTTTCCAGCAAACGGCTGAATGGCTGAGGCAGGACGCGGCGAATACACTGTTGATCGTGCTTGACGAGGCGCATCTGTACAGCGGCGTTACAGGCGCTGAAATTGCTCTGTTGTTACGCCGGTTACAGGCCCGATTGGGCATTGATCGCGACCGTGTGCGTTATATCCTGACCAGCGCGAGCCTCGATACAGGGGATGAAGGGCAGCGCGGTATTCTTGATTTCGCCGACACGCTTGTCGGCACGCGCAGGCAGCGGGGTTCTGGTTTTGCTATTATCCAGGGGCAGCGTGTTGAGGCTCTTCCCTCTTCAGCTACGTCAAGCACTTCTGAGCAGGAAGCCAACGCTCTTGCTACATTTGATCTACAAGCGTTCACTCATCGTACAATCAATCCAGCAGCAGGGTGTGAAGCTGTCGCAACACTTGCAGAGAAACTGACTTGGCCATCTTTGCCTGCATACGAAGGCTTACCTCGCTACCTTGGGCAGCAGCTTCCCCGATTGCAGGCTTTTCGCCAGCTATGGAAGCTCACTTCCGGTCACGCGCAAGCTTTTCAGAACATCGCGCACCACCTGTTCCCAACTTTAGGTGAACAAGAGAGAGGGCTGGCAACAAGCGCGCTACTTGCCCTCGCTGCGGCTGCCACCACAGATGAGCGCCCGCTCCTGCCTGTGCGTGCGCACCTGTTCTTTCGCGGTCTACCTCCTATCTACTCCTGCGTCAATCCACAGTGCAGTGCCAGGCGCGTCGACGATGATACTCCTGGGGAGCTAGGCGCCCTGTGGCTTAGCCCCCGCCTCCATTGTACCTGCGGCGCGCGCGTTTATGAACTTTACGGGCACCGCAATTGTGGCGCCATCTTTCTTCGCGCTTTTGCCCCGAACGAGCCTGCGGACTTCTACTGGCACGAACCGGGTGATATCGCACATTTCGGTGGTGGTGACAAAAGGGAATCACTGCTCTTGGTTGGACAACCACACCCGAAGGCCTCGAATCTGGAGGCGGTTTACTTGCACACGATGACGGGACGTGTTATTGCGGCACAGCCACGTGAAAACAGGCAGACATTGCTGGATCAAGATGGAGATCTGCTGCGTGTCTATCGCCCTACACAGGCATCATCCTCTGTACGGCGTAAAGACAAATCGGAGGAGGATGCTAACGACGAGCATGGCCTTCACTGGAAATCCTGTCCCGTCTGCCGCAAGCGACTCCATGAGACATCCATCACAAGTTTATCGACGAAAGGTGCGCAACCGTTTGTAAACCTCACCCGCCGCCAATTTGAATTACAGCCACCCAGCGTGACAGAGCAGATAGATCAGGACTCAGCGCCCAATAGAGGCCGGAAAGTCCTCCTCTTTTCAGATGGAAGGCAACGCGCCGCCCGCCTCGCACGCGATTTACCAAGAGAGGTAGAGCTGGATACCTTTCGGCAGGCTCTCCTGCTCGCTGTAGCCCGGCGCCGCCAAAAGACGGGACAACCTCTCGTGCGCATGGATAATGCGCTCTATCGTGAGTTTGTCGCTGTTTGTGCTGAACATCGCCTCTACTTCTTCGATGGAGAATCACAGACGGCATTGCTTCGATTTATCAATGAACTCCGCAATGAATACGAACTGGATGTTGAGTTTGCTGCGAGCGAAGGCTGGGAACCACCCATCCCGCAAGGATATCGGCTGGCATTATTACGCCAGGTTGCCGACCGCTTCTATTCGATGCAGCGCATGTGTGCTGCGGTGGTAGAGCCGACGGCGACCAGCCTGCGCTTACTCAAGAAGAAGCCCATATTTGCCCGGCTGGAAGAGAGCAACCTGCGCGCGCTCATCGTCAACTGGTTTGATGCGCTGTTTGATGAGAGCGCATTCGATTCTAGTATCTCTTCATGGGATCGCAAAGAGACGGTGCCTGGGGATGGTTTGGTATTAGCTGGACGTAGCAATCAGGTTGAAGGTTGGAATGATGCTGAAAAAGCAGCAGAGACCCTGCTTGGTTATGCCAGGAGCGAGCTGCAGCAGCTTCGTATGGCATTGGTAGATGAGTTCTGTGAGGTCAAAGAAGGGGTGGCATTTCTCAAGCCGGATAAACTGGCGCTCCGGCTCACCTTGGAGGATTCCTGGCACCAATGTAGTGATTGCGCGCAGTTGATCTGGCTCCCGTTAGGAGGTAAATGCCCAAATTCACATTGCGGCAGTTCGCAGCTCATACAATTACCAGGTGATGATCCGGGTTTACGTGCTCGCACAGATTTCTATCGTGAGCCAATACGCCAGGTGATTTCCGGTCTTCATTCGCCCATGCATTTGACTGCCGAAGAACATACTGCGCAACTTTCTTACCGTGACACGCAGCAGGTTTCATCCACAACCGAGCAGTACGAACTGCGCTTCCAGGATATCGGTATCTCTCCTGAGCGGCCAGCCGTTGATATCCTGAGCTGTACGACAACCATGGAAGTCGGAGTCGATATTGGTTCGCTCCTGGGCATCGGCTTGCGCACAATGCCGCCACGCCGCGCGAATTATCAGCAGCGTGCCGGTCGGGCAGGCCGGCGCAGCGCAGCATTGTCCACGGTACTTTCTTACAGTGAGAATGGATCGCATGATGCCCACTATTTTGAACACCCTGACGAGATGATTTCAGGAGCGCTCCCCAGCCCCAAAATATCTCAAGTGAATGAGCGACTGGCACGGCGACATGTCCAGGCGGCTCTCATCCAGACATTTTTTCTTGAGTACCTGCAGGATGTTGGCAAAATCAGTACCAGGCAGTACGGCTATCTTACCGAAGCGCTTGGAACGGCGGGCGCATTTTTTAGTGCCAACGAGTCGTATGGCTTCGCAGGTTTTGAGCGCTGGCTTAAACAAATGCTTGAAGGCGCTATACCGCGCATGATGCAGCAAATAATCGCCTGGCTTCCCGATACGCTTGATAACAGGCCAATGAGCGCATCCCAGAAGCGCGATTTTGTCCGTACCGTCGCCCTCGACTTTGTGATACATCTACGTCAAATCGGCGAACTCCTCTTTCCCCAGCAAAGCGGCAAGGATTTGGTAGAACAGGAGAAACAGTTTCGCCAGAGTTCTGATGAACCAATGCTGCTCGACCTCCTGTTTGAACATGGATTTCTCCCAACCTACGCTTTTCCTCGCGATGTTCGCAGTTTCGTAATTGAAGAAAAAAAGCCTGGTAGTAACGGGACTTGGCGCATCGGGATCAAGCAGCGGCCACAGCAGAGTGTCGATATCGCGTTGTCAGAGTATGCTCCCGGGCGCGAACTGATCGTAGACAAAGAAAGCTATCGCGTTGGTGGCGTCTATGTCGATCCCTTTCCGGGCGCAACTCTCGCAAATCGCGTCCCTTCCCTATTCAAGCGGGAGCAGAGTGCTTTCGCCTTCTGCGCCAATTGTGGCTATACACAGCGTGAGAAGGCGCACGACAAAGCTGCTTCACAACGTTCTTGTCCTTTGTGCCAGGCGCCTCTTGCCATTCAGGACATTCTTGATCCTCCCGGTTTTGCGCCATTCGGGGCGAAGCGTCAAGAACCAGGGCAGCTTCACAACGCTTCACCCCCGCAGGGTGGGACGATGACGCAGGTAAAACTGGTGCTTCCACTGACGGATGCAGAAGATTTTGGGCATGTTACCGCAGGCGGTCGTGTCGCATGGAGTTATGCAGAACACCGCGAGCTACTTATTGCCAACAGCGGCGTCGCCGGGGAGGGCTTTTCCGTCTGTCGCTCATGCGGGGCTGCAGCCCCCGGAAATCCGACATGGCTAGAACAGACGCATGATAGACCTTTCCTCGTGCCAGGCTGGATGACCGCGTCACGCAAATGTTATGGTTCGGATGGTATCTGGCGCGGCTACCTGGGACACACGTTTCACAGCGACCTGCTACTACTGCGTTTCCGGTGGCCGGATGAAGTTGCCTATCATGTCGGGCGTCCCTGGATGCGAAACGCACTCGACACGATTGCCCAGGCTATTCTCCTGGCGGCAACACGTCTGCTCGATATCGCTACGAGTGACCTGCAGGTAGGATGGAGCTATACCGTCGCTGCACCTGGAGCCAATGCAGCTCAACGCGTGCCTCCACGCATGGCGGACTTTTTCGTATTTGACACGCTTTCAGGAGGAGCCGGGTACGCAACGCAGGTTGGCCAGCACATTGAATTGCTGCTATCGCGTACTCAGAACATCCTAACCGATTGCCCAGAACAATGCGAGCGGTCTTGCTATCGTTGCCTGCGCACCTATACGAATCGCATAATGCATTCTCACCTAGATCGCCACCTCAGTGGCATCCTTCTTCGATCCATTCTCAACGGGCAAGCACCCGCAACACTGTCCATTGCGCAGCAAACGGCGCAATTGGATATGCTCCGGCAATTTCTGGAACTCGCTGGTATAACATGCGAATGCGGGGGAATGCTTAATGGGATACAGGTGCCCCTTCTGGTAAAAGCTATGCGCGGAACGTATGCTGTCGGCACCTATCCCATCCAACAGGAGTTGCCAAAAGCGAACCATCCACTCAATGCGCTGCCAGAAAGACAGGTGCGGTTGTTCAGTGACTACGAACTGGCCCACAATCTACCAGACGTTGCGCAGTTATTTCTCAATTGATTTGCAGTCCAGAGGATTTAGTTTCGAAGCAAGACAACGAGATAAGTGAGTCAGGAAGGTCAACCCAAGAAACAACGTCACGCTAAGCTTGCATTTTTACTCGCTTGATATTCGTGCTTCCCCCCGTCACGCCTAAACACATTTACCTATCGGATAAGTCGCCACAAACCGTTGCTTGTTCCCTCGCGGAGCAAAGTGTCGGCGTATCTCTGCTGGAAGAGCTTTACGGACCCGGCGAGAAATTCCAATCTGCCCAGCACTCCACGGCTCGCCCAAGGCATATGGGATCACGATACATCCGGACACCGAGACGGACACCAGCGTCGCGCCCATATCAATGCCAATGGCCAGATGCAGTGGCGCCGTGTGCTCAGGAAGACAGGCTTTGAGGGTGTCTTCCATAGAAGATTGCAATCCTAGCGCGGCTCTACCGCCTGATACGCAATCCCCTGGATTTTATGTAAGGAAATTACTCACTAAACTCATCCAAGGTGCACAATAAGTACGAAGTGGGATGAGGAAATGAAGCGAATACTCATAATATGATGTTCTCGGCATCAAGGCTTAGATCGTGAGGGCATGGCTTTGGTCTATCAACCCAAAGCCACTGAAGAGACCTTTCGGCTACCGATGCAAGGCGGAACGTCTGCAGAGTTGATGGGTGAGCTTGCAGTCTTGCAAGCCTTGCCAGTCTATCAATTATCTCTCCTCTTCCCGTTAGTGGCTTGGCGACAGCCAGAGTACGCTCACAACTTGACCGGTACGACTTGGTGAGATTTCCAGCTAAAGGGAAGGATAGGACTGTATGAGATACAACAAGCTATGCCTCGAACTTTCGCAGTGACATGGTTACGATCATCAACCACATCAGCTAGCGCCTTCTCCCTTTTCCTTGCTTGCCAGATACTGTCGATACTCATCACCTTGTGTGACCTCGAGCAAGGTAAACGGCGTTTCTGCGATCCAGATCCGCACCTGCTCATCGGTCGGATAGTAGTGGTAGCCACCATGATGGGCATATTCACCGTAGATCAGCGGCAATCCTAAACGCTGTCCAGCTTCATAGGCGAGGTCTACTTCTTCTTGTGTGGTCATTTCCACCGCGAGGTAGAGCAAGCCATGCTCATGGTGCGCCGTTGCGCTTCTCATACCCTTGCTGATCGAGAGTCAGCACGACTAGGACGCAGGTCGTTAAAGCACATCCTAACCTGATCCCGTAAGGGAAAGGGGACCGTAGCATGGATGCAAAAGGGAAGTCGAGAGGAGAGCGCCACCCCTCAAGACGCTGGGCAGCTAGGCTGTCTATGGTGAGACTGAGTTTGTCGAACCCAAGGTGAGTCGGCATTGTCTACTGGCCCGCACGAAAGCTGGCGTTGAGACGTGCAGTCCAGGATGAGCACTCAAGAAGTGCGTGGGTGTTCAACGTCCTTCCTGGAGACGCCCGCAATGAGCGGGGCAACCACCAAACGGGCACCTACGGACAGACCAGGATAGGAGAGGAACTACGGGATCGCCTAAAAGGGGAGACCCTCATGGCGACGGAGTGCCCATAGTATTGCGCCCATGTGGCATAGAAGTCTCTGCCTCAGCAAAGAGGCACCACTAGAGCAAAGTGGTTAAAGCAGCATCTTATCTACTCTCGCAAGAAAGTAGAGACACCTTCACCCGAAAGGCGTGGGGGGACAAGAGCATGGTGTGAGTAAGGCTGGTGAAATTCGAGTACCGCGAATCAGAGGTCAGTCAGAAAGGCTCGTGTATGGTGAAGACAGCATTGTTTAAATCCTAGTCGTGGTGGAATAGAGCGGCAGCCCACAGGATACGGTATGATCGCCTGTGCTCGACGTTGCAGGAAACGCTACTATTTTCTTGCAAAGCTCTCGTTGAGACCAGCCCACAAGGAGTGGGAAACGACGTAAGGG
>WNGK01000042.1_pt2 | contig 89131 bp, 81 predicted proteins | sample 5400601 | NCBI WGS metagenome assembly WNGK01 (sample SAMN13153376, study PRJNA577476) | soil metagenome | isolation source: 60 cm soil or saprolite under Garry oak tree replicate 1 | place: USA:California | collected 2016-06-15 | reverse complement strand
GGACCTTGGACAGAAACTCGAGTCTGGACGGGCCTTCCTCGGGATCCTTGGGCGGAGGTAATTGACCTGGAAGGTCAGCTGCAATATTGTACCAGGAAGTCGGCAATTCGTCAGGGTCAAGGATAATTTGATCATGAGTTTTCGCAACGCTCTTTTGCATTAGGACCTGCCAAGGTCCAACAACCAAAAGCTGAGTTAAAGAGTTGTTAGCATGACTTTCGGTCTATTGTCCTCTGTGCTTCAAGTTGGGGTCTGGACTGCTTCTCCGCGAGTGCACGAGATGAAGTCGAGGGGTCTATCGTCAGACCCAGTAGTTTCGAGCATCCCCGTCGATGACAACATTCCAGCAAGTTACCTCTGTTCAGTCGAACTCGTGTCGTTGTTGCCTAAGGGAATATACAGTCCGCAACTCGGAAGAGGTCATCTTGTGGCGACCACGAACCACGATGCTCAACCCCTGTGCAAACCACAAGTTCTCGCGGACCACTGACTCACTAAATTGAGTCAATTTGCTAGCATTCGTCGATTCAGCTTATCTAGACATCAGCGGAACACGTAATTTGGACATATTATGGGAATGAGGCAAACAAACAGTATTGGGCCTCGAGTATCCCAACGCACAAGCGCCAGAGACAAACTCTTCGAGGTTGTCATGGCACAGAGAACATTGCTTATCTGGCTTCGGTAGTTCCAGAACAGCAAATCCGATTTCTGACTGAGACTCGATCTAAACCGTACAGCCAGTAATGACTGTTAGCAGGCGCTCTAGCTAGCCTCTGGCTAGGCGGACCATTTGGACAGGGACATTATGGGGACCAATGTCTCGGTATCCACGATGCTCGGGATCCCCTTCAGTTTGTCCAGCATGAACCAGTAAATACTTTGAATGTCGGGCTCCAAGAGATGTCGGGAAACTTCGACGATAGCCAGTATATCATGCCTGCCGGGTATAATGTGGACTTCCTTAACCTCTTCCAACTTCCACAAGGCATCGGCAACCTCTGATTCCTTTCCCAGAGATGTGGCAACATTGATAAAAGCTCGAACATGCCTCTTCATCTCGCCCTTAGGGTGATATTGATCCAAATCTTGACGCCCGAGCGGGTCATCTAACTAGGACGTTTATAGCTTCTTGTGCAATGCGAAACGCCGGCGGACCTTAAGGTTGGATCGAAGGGTCCTGGTTTCGGGCTATAGCTGCAATGGTCCAGTTAGCGGGGGGAGACGGGGAGGGCCTCAGTCCTCTCAACTTGTACCTCCTTCCCTGTATACTGTTTAGTTCTAGTTTCTAGGAGCATCAGGAGTTCTTGGATCCTCGTACTCAACAAGGCCGACTTTTCATCCAGAGCAAATTGTTTTGCCTGGACCTCGGTCGCCTCGCTTTTGACCGTCTCCAACTTTTCCAGCGTCTGTTTGCGGAGTTCGTACATGTTCCTGCAGTTGGAGTCTTGTAACAGTCTTCTTCTTCGGGTGAGGAGGCTTCTGCCCTCGGTCTGGCGGACTAGAAGCTCGCCGGTAGAAGTTAGCTGTTCAAGCTGAGCAAGGACCCGGGCCGCTTTCCTTGGTTTGAAGCCCAACTTGCCGGATCCCAAAGCTCCTCTCAAGTTTTCTAGAATGCTTTGCAAGTGGGGTCCGGCTTTGCTCGATAGAAAGCTTCGATAGGGTGACTGAATGTACAAGCCGAGGGCCTCCCTCTCGTCCAGTCCCAATGGCACTTCCCCCCGCACGGAAAGGTCTCGCAGCCTTCGTAGGGGTCTCTTTAGGTGAGCGAGATTTTCAGTTCTGAAATGACGGCTCTCGCTTCTGAGATTCTTCTCCACAGTTAACAGTTCGCTGACAAGGCCGTTGTTTTCCAGCTTCACTAACTCTGCTGACAGAGCTGCACTCTGAGACGCTAGGGCCTCTCTGCTTTGAGCAAGGCTATTCGCTTCCCTTTTTCTCTCATACATCTCCTTCCTTGCGTTCTGAACGTCTGATAGGACACTGGTCAAGGTGCGCGCTTTCTGAAGGGAGCTACCGTCACCCTCGAGGAAGTGCAGTAGTCTTTCACTCTGTTTTGCGATCCGGTCATTTACCCCGGAAAAGGAGCGCATGTCGAGAATGTAAAAGCCGGACAATTGCGCGACAGTTCTACTTCGAATATCGCGGAGAGACCGGCTTACGCCGGAGAGGGAATCTTTGAAAGCCTTGAGGTTGTCCCAGGCCACCTCCTGGGGAGGTTCGACCTTAGACAGCGTCTGAGATGCTTCTCGGGCGGAATGGCCCACAAGCCGGGCAGCTCTATATGAAACCGGGTCTCGCTTGCCCGCCATGTCTCTGTCTCCCTTCTTCGCAAGGTCCTCGAAATAACCCCGAGCCTCTCCGAGAGCTCTGTTTGACTCGTCGAGAAGCTTCTGGCCCTTAGTTGTAGTAGGCTTTACCAGTTGGTCGAGTTCCTTAGTCATCCAGCTTGAGTATTCTTCAAGGGTTAGCTTCAAGGAGCCGAGACCGCTAAGGTAGGTCTAGCGGGCCTCCTCTCTTAAACCGATTACGATATTGTCGATAGTCTGCTGAGCCCGGGTTCTGCGCTTGAACTGGGCGCCCGATAACTGGTCGTAGAGTTCCCGTGAGATTCTACCCCCTCGGTTCTGGTTCTTGAGGTCTGCCAGGCTGGATCTTACCTGTTGCAGCTCGGCTTCAGCCCTCTCAATCCTCTTCATCATCTCAGCATATCGGGATTGGGAGCTGGAAAGCTGTCCCTCTAGCGGACCCAGCAACTTGTCCAGTTCTACCAGTCTCAGGTCCATGACCCGCCTTCTGCGTTTGTAGTCGTACTTGGCCACAGCACCCCTGGCAACGTCCTCCTCTAGCTTCTCGCCCTCTAGGCGCAGCGAGGATTTTTCGTCGTAGAGTTCAACGAAGCGGGTTATCAATTGGTGAGGAGTGGCACCTACCATCTCCGCTTGCGGGCCGGAGGTTAGGACCAGCGCGGCTGCTGCAATCACCCCCACCAAGAAGGACGCCCAACCTAGGGGAGCAAGGCTAGACCAGAAAGGGTCCAGTTGGTAAGTTATCGAAAATGCTAGATTCGTATAAGGGGTCACAGGCGATGCCTGAAGAATTACCTGGCTTCCTGACACAAGGGGAGTCTGTCCTGATACCGAGCCAAGCCTCCCTCCCGCAGGGAGGATTATCTTTGTCTGCAGGTTGGACGCGACGAATTTTACTCTGTTAAACATCTGAAAAGTCAGGGTATACCGGCCTAACGACCCGGGCGAGATGTATGTTCCGCCGGACAGGGAGTACTGCAGAGCCGCAACAGCAGCTCCGCCATTCTTGATTGTAGTGAACCTGGGTGAGAACGTCAAGGATACAGTGCCGTCTCCAAGAACAGAGGATGGGCAGTTGGTCGGATCAAGTTGTCCAATGAGGTCACTACATGTAATTGATGTCGATCCAGCAGGTAGGGCAAACACGATGTTCGATGCGTCTTTACCTCGGTTGGTGACGTTGTAAGTATCAGAGACTTGGATGCTTCCCCCTTGGGAAACGTTGATCACTCTCGCCACCGTCACATCATAGAGGTTCTGACTCGTGCCTGTAGAAGAGAACCCCATTTTCCACACGGTTGAATTAAACTGGTTTATCTGCAAAAGTCCGGTGGAAGGCAAAAACAACTTGCCCCCAGTGGCATTGGAATTCCCAGGTATCACTACGGGTGAAGGCCAATCCTTTGTGAGAACAGTAACGTTTGCCCTGACGATTCCTGAGGTCTTGTCTACAACGGGGAAGGCTCCAAAGGAGAAGGTGAACCTACCGGTTCCGGCGTCGAAGATGACTAAGCCACTTAGTACAGCGCTTACTTTGAAGGAATAGGTGCCGTTCGCCGCAGATGGGAAAGCAAACTCGTAAGGCCGGTAGTCGGCTGTCGTGTTCAGCGCCAGCGCGAACACCTGTAGGGTCCGTCCTTGGCTGTCAGTTGCCGATATTTGATGGAGGTTCGTTGCAATAGACGATGGAACGCCTAGAGTTAGCGAGGAGACAGGAGACGTAATGTTAAGGTTAACAGTATCGTTCATGAAAGTTGTGCCCCAATCATTAGTCGTTATGACTCGACTGATTATCAAAGAGCACTTGCTCGCGTCACAAGCTGTCGGTGCTGCTGCGGTAGCGCCTGGAAACTGAAAGGCCACGAGAGCCAGAAATAAGATGACGGCGTAGATGACTCTCATGTGTCGGTACCATTATGCTACTTTTTCCGGTTGTCGGGCTGAGCACAACCTTTCCCTACTTATTCATTATGTCATGGGAAGATTCCCTGTTCTTTGCGTGTTATGCCTTCGGGCATAGGAGGGAGCGGTTGTAGTGGGGTTAGCGGTTTAACCCCAATTGGCTAAGATCTTAGCGGTCGAGTGTAAGGGCCGCCAGGTCGATTGATTGGGTCAGCGCCAGGCTCATCAAGTGAGGTCACCTTTTTCGAAATCGGATCACATTGGGAGCATCGCAAAAACAAGCCAGGGACTACCCTTGGCAAGGGAGCTGGGAAAGGACTAGGTCCCAAGTTACAGTCCAAGATGAAAACGACGAGGAACATCTGCTGGAATCCTTCTGGTGAGTGCGCGATATTTGAGAAGACAATTGGCTATACAAGGATGTCAGAGGATAGACAACACTATTTAGCCGCCCCCCTTTGGTGGATATTGTTCGGGAGAAGATACCTCAAGGCGCTTCGTTTTGCGGCGATTCGAATCACGATTAATCTGCTTGCTCCTTCAGTCCGGTCGCGGGAACCGCGGCCCGAGCTATTCAACAAGCCTAACGCGGTGGCAATCGCAAATGAGAGATGGCGCTCGAAGAGCTCTAGAGCTCCCGTTCGGTGCTTGTCCATCCGAGACGTCAAGGTTTTTCGTCATACCATGAAACTCGTCTCTCCGTTCGCGATTGTTCTCCTAATCTGTGCAATTGCTTTAGCGCTGCCTTTGACTTCTGTTCAAGATCGTCTGCGAGGTGGGTTGGCTAATTTGCAGACCCCAGTGCCTCTTTCGAGTATTGGGGGCTCATCGACTCCCCTGATTTATGGATGGGGCGGGATCCTCGCAGTGGGGGCGGTACATTTCGGCTTTGCCAGCTTGCCTTCAAAGGTGTTTCCCGGGGAGCGGGCCTCTAACACTGAGGTCACTTTTGCTGAGATGAAAGCAAGGGGGTACAATGGAGCACGGGTCGCCATCATCGATCCCGGCAATCAGCCTGATTCAGGAGTCTACAATTCCAGTGCCTGGGGCAGAACTCTTGCCTTGGCCCAGCACTATGGGCTTTATGTTATCGGGGACGACCATGAGTATAATGTCTCGAGTTCCTGGCTGCCCTTCTGGCAGACAGTCCTTCGGGACACTCCCCAGTCGCGTTATCCTAACGTGTTGTGGGAAGCTCAGAATGAGCCCCACGACGCCAACCTGGCGAATGACTTCCAAGCGTTCATCAATTTGGACAGGAGCATGGGAGACACCCGGTGGATAGTTCTCGCGTGCAATGACAGTTGCACTCCGACTGGAACCTCCGACCTAAGTCTCTTCCCGATCGTGAACGATACGATAAACCACATCTTCTATGACTTCCACGAATACTATTTCTATCCAGAACATTCAACGACGTGGTCAATTTCTGACGCCGTAACCTTCGCGGACGAGAAGTGGGCTGGAGTCCAGCATGTTATTGGCACCTTGCATCGACCTTTCCTCGGAACTGAGTGGGGGGCGGAAACTGGGTGCTACAATTGCGCGAACCAAACCGTGCCTGGGTCAGCCGGGTACGCACCGGAGACGCTTGCGTACCTAACTGAAATCGTAAAGCTGTCACAACAAGCTGGCATAGGCTACACAATCTGGAATGCGGGAGACTGGAACGACCCTCCAGCGGGCGTAACGGGAGCACTGGACACCTTTGGGCAATTCCTTCCACTCCCTGGGACCACTCCACTCCGAGGCCCATTGGTCGGAGACGTTAACGGAGATTGCGCGGTCAACATAAGGGACCTGGTGCAAGTTGCTGCTGCTTATGGGTCAACTCCTACTTCGCTAAATTGGAACCCTTTAGCTGATATCAATGGCGATGGAAAAATTAGCCTGCTAGACCTTGTCATGGTAGGAATCCACTTCGGTGAAACCTGCTAGAGCGAGCTCTCTTCACCTAGTCCGTTTTCTCTCGCGTGAGGAAGAGGTTGGCCAGGGATCCCAGCTGGCGTGGGTCTATCTGAGCAGGTCCGCGCGGAGACCCTCCCGCTGAACCATTCAAGCTCATTCTGAGCGGGTTTGAAGAAACCAGTGTGAAGCAACCTCCGTCTCAGAAGGAAAATACCAACCGTACCCAATGTCATAAAAGAACAAACGTGACTGACAAACTCAGTGTCGCTAGAGCAACCAATACGCTCTCTTCTCGCCGCGACGGTTCTCCTGATTTTTCGAAGGTGGGACAGTGTGAGAGCTGTAAAGGCTTCAACATTCCCGGGGCGGCCAATTGCCGACACTGCGGGGCCAAGATGGCTTAGTGGTCCTCTCCATACTAGCAAATTAGGATCGGTTCGAACACTCTCAAGACCCAGGAATACCGAAACCCTTCTGACCAGTAGGAGGAAGGCTGCAGTGGTTCTGACGGGGGAGGACCGCCCAAAGTACAGTCTAACGGCGGATTCGGCTATTTCCACGACCCTGTTTCTAGTGCAACCCATTTGCGAAACCAAACGGGGTTGTCGCTCGCTTATCTACTCCCAACTGATGCCCGGTGAAACGGAGGAGCTGAAAACGCTGCAAAGCATCCTTGTGACAGGTGCTGGGGGAAGCGCCGGTAACAATGTGTGCTGGAGTCTCAGGGTAAGTCCTGACGGTAAGAACCTTGACCTCACCGGGACTGATGTCGAGAGGACAAGTCTCGAGCTAAACAGATGGATAGACAATGCATATGCAATTCCATCCGCCAGCAGCCCTCGGTACGTCACCGTCCTAAACAAGCTCGCGCGCAATAGAAAGGTCCAGTCCATTTTTCCCCAGCCCGACTTGGAAGTTGGGAGAGTATCTCGCGAACGAGGAGAACTGGAAGCAAGAGTCTTCCTACCGGATCAACCTGCTGTCTCCATCTGTTTAGACAAGTACAAAGCCCTCTTGAAGTGGAGCGACAACGGGTTGAGGGAAAGCCCGCATCTTCTATCCCAAAGGAATGGTTCAGCTGAGGAAAACGTGAAGTCGCTTTCTTTTCCATGCTGGCTTAGGGCCCGGGAGGGGGCCGGGGGCCTGATGAGTTGTCTAGCACATAGTTGGAAGGAAGCGTATTATTGGGTAATGTTTCATTGGACCCAGGGTTTCCATGCAGATTTTGTCGCCGAAGACTATCTTCCCGGCAGAGATTTTTGTTTCATGTCGATATGGAACCATGGAACTCTCGTCACGTCCATGGTTAGAGAGAGGCTGACCTGGGTCGGCAATAGGGTCGTGGGTACCGGGGGAACTTCAAAGCTGAACAGAGTCGTACACTCGGAAAAGGTCAACAGCACCGCGTTCCAAGCTGTCAAGGCAGTATCGCAGAAGCCTCACGGCATCTTCTGCGTCGACTTGAAAGAAGATCCGAAGCACATCCCGCGTCCGACCGAAATTAATTGCCGGTTCACCACCAACGTGCACTACCTTACCTTGGCTTCCATCAAGCTCGTTCAGCCCGAGCTGAACTTTCCCTGGCTCGCTGCCAGACTCTGCTTGGAGGAAACGATTCCCGCATGCAAGAGCTTCAACGCGGTCCCCGCTAACCTCTGGTTCACAAAAAACACGGACATGGGTTTAGCAATGGTCGAAGACGAGAGGTGGAGAGCGTCAGTTTTCTCGTGAGACCAGCCCATTCGACCTTCACCGGTCCCTTCTATAGAAGAGGAATCTGACCTGTCTATCCCACACAAACAGCCAGAAGATCGACATAACAAGGGCGATTAGTGCCTTCAGCCCAGCCTCCACATACCTGTAGCTCGCGATGGAAGAGGGAAAGATCTGGGCGGGAGCAATGACGATGGCCAGCAATCCAAACCCCGCAATCATAAGTGCCCATTGACTTGCAAAAACGAAAAGCTGTATCGCAACTGTTCTTCTATTCGTCTTCAGATCACCCTGTGAGTATTAGCGTCACGAAAGCCAGGGCAGACGAGAAGAGGAAGAGTGTGAATATACTTGAAACCACATCATGTTCGCCCGCAGGCCGTCCTACAAGCATCGTTCTGACCAGGGTTAAGGGAGCCTGGGGGTTCTCTGAAGAGGATAGCTTTCCATCCGCCAGAATCTTGGTGGGCTTGGCGGAGATCTCCCTATGTTCCGCGAACCTCTTGATTCTTGATAGGAAGAAGAACGAGTTCTGAATATGCGGGAACATCGCCACAATAGTAGCGATTTCCATTCTTCCCATAATAGCCATGGCGCCCAGGGCCCCGCCTACCGCCAGTTGTCCAACGTTCCCGGAGAAAGCCCTCGATGGATAACGGTTGAAGTAGAAGAATCCTAGGCAGGCGAAGAGGAGGGTGGCACAAAGGAAGATGGGGAGTGGTGCAGAATTGGTTACAAGAAGACCGAGGAGGAGGCCTCCGCAAATGATGGCAACCCCTCCCGCCATGGTTCCGTTCAGAGGGTCAAGCATGTTGGCGGTGTTCGATGTGACTGAAATTGCAACCGGAATAGCCAGCGGATAGATCAGGGGAAGGTGAAATCCTCCAAAAAGGGGAACTCGTAGAGTTGGGTTGTAAACTTGGTCTGGGTAAAGGAGCCCTAGAGCCACTATTGGCAGCCCGCAGAGGAGGCCAAGGGCCGGCTTGTATCTCCCGCGCATTTTCACTCTATCATCCACGGTACCCACGATTCCCGTGCTTCCGACCACAGAAGCAAAAGCTGCCATGGTCAGGAACTGATCGGGGTGAACAAACCCATTGACGACGGCCAGAGCGATCAAAGTGATGGGAATGGAGGCTCCGCACATTTCTGGAATCTTCGGCTTGGCGAGCTTGTGAACATCGATTCCCCAAATTCCCTTGGACAAGTTCTGAGACATGAAGAAGCGCGTCGACACCAAGGCGAGTGGGAAGGCCAACATCGCCAAAAGAATCGCTGTAGCAGTTTCCCAGGTCAACGTTAGCACACAAGCAACCCCCGTACAGTTGGCTATAAAAAAGTCCAGGATTGAGCGAAGAGTTATGAGTAGTCCAGAGTGGGACGCCCGAAAGACTCGGCTTGGTACCGAAAACACACCCGTTCCTGCCAAATGCGCCAGAGAACATCAGAAGCCAAATGCTGAAGGAGATTGGTGTGGATTCTGTCGAGGAGCTTTACTCAGACATCCCGGAGAAGATACGTGTTAGGCAGCCTCTCAAAATAGCGGGTCTCCACTCTGAACAGGAGGTTCGAGCTCACATTGAAGCCCTTCTGAGCAGGAACAGATCTGCTACGGATGATTCGGTCTTCCTTGGAGGGGGAATCTATAATCACTATATTCCCGCCGCGGTTAAGGCGATATTGTCTCGGACGGAGTTCCAGACATCGTACACTCCGTACCAGGCTGAGATTTCACAAGGTCTACTGCAGGGGCTCTTCGAGTTTCAGTCCCTGATGGCTGATCTGGCAGCGGTAGATGTCGTCAACTCATCCCTTTACGACTGGTCAACCGCGCTGGGAGAGGCAGCTCGAATGGCTGTCCGAGCTACCGGGAGAAATAGGATCCTCGTTGCTAAATGTCTTCATCCCGACAAGCTCTCTGTGCTTCGTAACTACACGGAGCCCGTTGGAATCCAAGTTGACTCTTACGGCTATGACCACGAGACGGGAAAGATCGACCTCGAAGACTTCCAGTCCAAACTTGGGCTGGACACGGCTGCCGCTTACGTGGAGGTTCCGTCCTTCTTCGGAGTGCTGGATTCAACAGTAACAGATGTTCCCTCCATATGCCATGGAAAGGGAGCGCTGGCCGTGGTAGGGTTTGACCCGGTGTCTCTGGGAATGCTCAAGCCTCCAGGGGAATATGGCGCAGACATCATTGTAGCTGAGGGCCAGTGCATAACGGCCGAGATGAACTACGGTGGGCCCTCCCTCGGCATAATCGGTTGTCGAGGGGACAGCCTGACCAGGCAGATGCCGGGAAGGTTGATCGGAATGACTACCACTGTTGATGGTCGAGACCGTGCCTTTAGTATGGTGTTGCAGACTAGAGAACAGCACATTCGCCGCGAGAGGGCAACCTCAAACATCTGCACTAACGAGGCGCTCCTCGCGTTGGGCGCCGCGGTCTACCTTTCTCTGCTAGGTCCGTCCGGCCTACGGCAGGTCTTTGCGACAATTCTCGCAAAAACTCAGTTCGCAATAAAGACCTTAGGCGAATCCTCAAAGATCACAGTTCCCAGGTTCAAGAGTTCCCACTACCAGGATTTCGTTGTAAGCCTAGAAGGGGGAAATGGCTCTGTCAGAACGCTCCAGAAGGAGATGATTGCTCGGGGAATCCAGTGCGGGAAGGGTCTCCGAGCGAGCTTTCCTGAACTGGGAGAAAGCCTTCTTCTCAGCGTAACGGAACTCAATAGTGAAGAGTCTATCGCCCGGCTCGGTCGCACAATGGGCGAGGTATTAGAGTCGATGTAGATGGAATTTCACCAGGCCGCTTGGAAGGAGCCTCTTATCATCGAACGGTCACGGGCGGGTAAAGTAGCCCACGTCCCTGCACTCCCCACACAACACGAGACGGCCGTAGCAGGCGAGGACCCTTTGGGAATAGTTCCAAGACCATTATTGAGGGAGAGTCCGCCCCCTCTTCCAGAGCTGTCCGAACCTGAAGTGATACGCCACTTCACTCGTCTCTCCCAGGAGAACTACAGTCCAGACCTGGGAATCTATCCGCTCGGAAGCTGTACCATGAAGTACAATCCCAAAATATGCGACGTCGTTGTTCAAAATCACAAGCTAGAGAAGGTCCACCCGGAGCAAGATGAATCTACTGTACAGGGAGTACTAGGCATTCTCTACAAGCTTGAGAGAGTTCTCTGTGAGGTAACGGGAATGAGCCGGATGTCCCTACAACCAGCGGCAGGGGCACACGGAGAGTTTCTGGGAGCACTGATCATCCGAGCCTACCACCGGGCTCGAGGAGAAGCAGACCAGAGAAGCGAAATGCTAGTGCCTGACTCCGCCCACGGTACAAACCCTGCAAGCGCAGCCATGGCAGGCTTCAGGGTGGTAGTCGTGCCATCCAACACAGACGGAATGGTCGACTTGGCCGCGTTGAAGGGAGCAGTAGGTTCCAAGACCGCCGGTCTGATGATAACCAACCCCAACACTCTCGGAATATTCGAGGAACACATTCTCGAAATCGCGGAGACTGTTCACAAGGCGGGGGGACTGCTCTACTATGATGGGGCCAACTTCAACCCAATTCTTGGAAAGGTCAGGCCCGGGGACATGGGCTTCGACATTGTCCATGTTAACCTACACAAGACATTCGCCACTCCTCATGGCGGTGGGGGGCCTGGAGCGGGGCCAGTGGGAGTTACGAAGGGCCTTGAAAGATACTTGCCAGTCCCATTGATAGGGTATGATGGGAAACGTTACTTTCTAGACTACAAAGTATCGGACTCTGTGGGCAAGATAAGGGCGTTCCACGGCAATGTGGGCATCCTCGTTAGAGCATATGCATACATTCTGAGTCTTGGCATAGAGGGTTTAGAGTCGGTCGCGGAGACCGCCGTGGTTAACACGAACTACGTGATGACTAGGCTATTGAAGGCCGGCTTGTTCGAGCTTCCCTTTTTCAAGATGCGCAAGCATGAGTTTGTCCTGAGCGCTAGAAAGCTGCGAGAGTCGACCGGAGTCCGCGCACTGGATCTCGCTAAGCGAATGCTCGACAAGGGTGTCCACCCGCCCACCGTTTACTTTCCTCTCGTGGTGGACGAGGCGATGATGGTTGAGACTCCAGAAACAGAGAGTCTATACGATTTGGACACCTTCGTCGACGCTATGATCTCCTCCGGACGAGAGGCGGAGACTAACGCCGAAACTGTGAAAGGGGCCCCCTATTCAGCCTCCGTGGGACGGATAGATGATGTCAAGGCGTCTCATCCAAAGACAATCAAGCTTCGTTGGGATAACCCCGCAAGAAGATGACCGGCGAACGGCTCCGGAACAACTTGTTGGCCAATTTCGAATATTCAGAGACAAAGGAATTTTGGCTAGCCAAATTGTGTAAAACACATCCCAGTATCATACGGAAAGCATATTAGATGGTCACAAGATGATGAATCTGCCTTAAATATTGTGACTTCGGTAGTTCGCTAATCGTATTACACGCATAATACAATTACACACCCGAGTCATATACCATAACTCCCAACCACTTAGTTAGGAGCTACTTTGTCCACAGAGGAACTCGTCTCAACCAGGGCCGTCTCTCCCTCTCCTAGGGTCTCCATTGTCGGCGTTGGCGGTGCGGGGAACAACCTGCTCAGTCGTGCAATTGTGGGGGGAATCAGCCCTGACGACTGCATCGCGGTCAACACTGACAAAAGCCAGCTTTCCCGTTCGGCGGCTATCAACAAGATACTCCTCGATGGAGAATCAGTTGAAGGTTCAGACGCCACCCCCCAAAACTCCTCGTCGAGGAGGATGCTCCAGTTATCCGCCCACAGAGTCAAACCGTTCACCGAGTCCTCCGACTGCACAATCCTACTGGCAGGTCTGGGAGGGGGAACAGCAACAGAAACTGCCCCGGCGATTGCCCAGGTCGCCCGGAGCTCCATCCGCCCCGTGATATCCGTCGTGGCGATACCTTTCATCCATGAGCGTGAAAGACGCTTTGTAGCCATGAGGGGACTCAAGCACATGGTGGACGCCTGCGATTGTACGGTAGTGGTCGATAATGCCGTGGAAGACGCGTTCTCACATCCCAGCAAGAGACAAGCCGACGAGAAAGCCTCGCTTGCAGTCCAGACCTTGACGGAGCTAATGTCGAAAATCGACCCAGGTCTCATCCCGGAAGCGTTGAGAATCATGTCATTGGGCCCCATAGCTCTGATCTGCTCGGCCCCCGTGTTACCTACCGAAACAATTCAGCGTGGAGTAATTCAAGCTCTCCGCGCACCCTCAGCCAACCTTCCCCTCGCGAAGACTATGGGAGCAGTTCTCATCCAGCGCGGACCAACCAGAATGGGAGAAGGGGAAGCCGCGCAAGCCTATGACGCCTTGGTGTCCCTGATAGGAAGAGATGTTGAGTTCATGCACACGAACGTAGAGTCTTCTGCTGAGTCGACAGTGTGCCTCCTTCTAACAGGGTACGATTATGGCACCGCGGTCCGTGCATTCGTGGACTTCATTGAGGACCTTTACGACATCGAATATGGCCAGCCTTCTGAAAACTCACTCCTGAGACTCCATTCACCCCTTTTCCAGATGGAATGGCCCTGCTAGGCTCTCCTCCCGGCCTGGAGGAGCAACTTGCGAACCCTCAGAGACAACCGGATTGTTCCGCCCACCGGAGTCACCTCTCCCCGCCTAATCGCGTCGAGAACTGAAGCCGGATCGTCTGAATCGTTCTCGATTATTGTGTAAGCCGTCCCGAGGGTTTGCGGGATGTGAGAGTCGCTCCCAGCAACCGGAGGCCAGCCCCTCTCTCGGGCAAAGTGGATGGCCTTCTTCCAAGACAAGGAATGCAAAATGCTCGAGGCGTTCATAACTTCGATGGCGTCTGGACGAACAGCAAGGAGTTCTGGGTTAACGCTGGGTCGGAGGATATCGTACGGGTGGGGAATTATTGCCAGACCTCCAAGCCCGTGAATCTCCCTAATCGTCTCGTCAGCTGAAAGACCTTTCTTGACTGGACTTGAAAGCCCGAGCCCGATTATATGGCCGTTTAGGCTTGAGATTTCCATTCCTCGGATTCCAGCAAGACCTTCAGGAACCTCCATGCACAACTGATCGTGGTCCGTGATTGCGATTCCGTCAAGGCCCTTCAGCTTGCAGAGTGAGCCGAGGTCAGAAGGCTTCGTGAAGGCGTCCTTTGATCCCGTCGTGTGTACGTGCAGGTCAAACTTGAGCTTCAACCGTGTCACTGCTCCTAAGCTGGGCAAGCCTATCTCGTAAATCAACGGCGGACACCTTATGGAAGAAAGGCTCGAAGGATGCTATTTTCGCTCCAGGCTTAACAAAGCATTTTCCGGAATACTCCCATCCGAGGGATGTTTTCCCAGAAACCCCTTTCAGGATCTTGGACGATGTTTCAGGGAGAAACGGCTGTAGTAACACTGCGGCGTTAGCTACGATCTGTATTGAAATCCCGATGGTTTGCCCTGATTTGGATGGTGAGGTCTTGTAGGATTTCCATGGCTCTTGCTCGTTGAGGTACCGGTTCCCTTCCCTCGCAAGCTCAACCACGCGCTCTAGGGCTTCCTTCAAGCGAAATTCCTTGAACTTCTGGTCGGTCGCGAGGCTTTCCCGTTCAAGGGCGGCCAAGATGTTCTGGTCTAACTCGCTTCTCGTTTTGTATGGGGGGACGACTCCGTCAAAGTGGGTCTGGAGGAACGATACGGTTCTGTGAACGAAGTTCCCGACCACATCGTTAAGCTCAGTGTTCACCTTTCGTTCGAACTCTTCCCAGGTGAAGTTGGCGTCTTTCTGTTCAGGCCGGAGGCTCATGAGGGCGTACCTCCAGTATTCGGGTCCCGCTATTTCTAGCGCTTCATCCATCCAGACGCCTATTTTGCGGCTCTTCGAGAACTTCGACCCTTCGAACTGAACGTATTCTGTCGACGACACCTGCCAGGGGAGGGAATACGGGTCGCCCGACGCTTTCAGGAGTCCGGGGAAGATGATGGTGTGGAACGGAATGTTGTCCTTTCCGATGAAGTGAATATTTCGGCTGCCTGGGTCTAGCCAGTATTTCTTCCATTGGTTCGGCTTCCTGGTTCTCTCGCTCCATTCCTTTGTTGCCGAAACGTAGCCTAGGACTGCTTCCATCCAAACGTAGAGTGTTTTTCCTTGGGCTCCCTTGAAGGGGGCTGGTATCCCCCAGGAAATATCTCTGGTGAGGGAACGAGGTTTCAGGCCTTCCTTGAGCCAGCTGAGGCTGAAATTCCTCGCATTTTCTGGAAAGTTGGGGTTTGCTTTCACGTATTCACGTAGCTTGTCGGCCAGCTTAGGTAGGTCAAAGAACCAGTGTCGGGACTCTTTCAGCACGGGTGGTTGTCCACATAGTACGCAGCGGGGATTGATGAGGTCCGTGGGTTCCAGAATTCGTCCGCAATTGTCGCATTGATCCCCGCGGGCGCCCAGTGAGTGGCAGTGGGGGCATTCTCCTTCGAGGAAACGGTCTGGGAGGAATCGCTTGTCTCGCTCGCAGTAAGGTAAGGTTAGGGTTTGAGTGTACACGTAACCGTTGTGGTCAACTTTCCTGTAGAATTCCCGAACGAACCTCTTGTGGACGGGGCTTTCAGTTCGGGTGTAGTTGTCAAATCGAATGTTGAAAGCTTTGAGGAGTTTCTTGATGAGCTGATGGTTCCTGTTTGTGAGCTGACGAGGGGAGATTTTCTGTTTGAGGGCTTCCACCTCAATGGGTGCTCCGTGCTCGTCGCTGCCGCTGACGAGGACTACGTTCTCGCCTTTGAGGCGTAGATAGCGGGCATAGACATCAGCGGATAGCAGCTGGGTTAGGGTTCCCAGGTGGGGTCTGTCATTGACGTAGGGCCAGCCGCAACAGACTACCCATCTGCCCAGTCTTCTATCTTCCTCCTAGTGGGTGACAGGGATTGGTGGCCGGTTGTGATTGTGATAAGGATTTGCGGGCAATACGGTTGAAATAGTCCAGCCTACCGTTCTAGTTCAAGTCTAGGCATTGGAAGAGTATGATGCGCTTTTGGACAGAGCCTTGTCAGGGATTACCAGGCGGGGGTCTTCGGGAGAAAGGTTCGAACTACCTCGTGCCATTGTGTCTGTTATCGGAGCCCGTACCACTATCAACAATTTCGCGGACATTGTTGATCGTCTGAACCGGGACCCTCATCATGTTCTGAAATATTTGGCTAAGGAAATGGCCACCGCTGGGTCTTTTGAGAGTGGGAAAGGGTACTTCCAGGGAAGGTTCTCTCAGGAAACTGTCAACCGTCTGATAAGTGTCTACACCAACCGTTTCGTGATCTGCCCTGTTTGCAAGAGGCCTGACACGAAGGTGGAGAGAAGGGAGAGGTTGTCTTTCCTAGTATGTGAGGCCTGTGGCGCTCGGTCCTCCATTCTAACCACCTAGCTGATATTGATGGGCCTTGTCTACGTAAAATCCTACAGTACTGACAAGGGTACAATGGTTGCTTGTTGTGATGAGGACTTGATGGGCAAGACTTTCAGAGAAGGCAAGTTGAAGCTTTCTCCTGAATCAGGATTTTACGGAACCTCTCTGCTGGCTTTGGGAGAGGCGCTGATTCTCATGGATCGGGCTGAAATTTTGAACCTTGTAGGCAGGAACATTATCGACGCGGCTATTGACAAGGGTATAGTGCATCCGGAGGCAGTAATCCTTGTTGCCGGTATCCCCCACGTCCAGGTCATGCGGCTGTAAATTCCACTCTCTCTCTTCCAACCCGTAAGGCCTGGGAAGGCTTTATTGGACGAAGCAATTGAAGGCCGCGTTGTAGCCCGGTGGTGTAGTGGACTAGCAAGGGTGTACTGACCCGGCCAATGACGGGCTTTGGACCTCGGGGGAAGAGACCCGTCGACGGGAGTTCGAATCTCCCCCGGGCTACCATACGCCGAGGTCGAATATACCAGGCAGAGGGTCGGCCAGTCAGGGTCAAAACTAAGAAGGCGTATCAATAGCTCACCGACAAGAGGACAAGAAGAAGACTCGGCCACCAAGTGTCGCAATATTGGGTTCCAAGGATAACTCGCGAATCTCTCGGTCGCAACTTCTTCTCGGATTGAATGGGTTGGCGTTCGTCATTATCACAGCGGGCGTCGGTCTAATGCAAGTGTTCTATGCAGCTCGTGGAGTCCTCGCAGCTGACGGTACTGGCCTAACCCGAGGAGACCGCTCAACGGCGTTTGAAAAAGAAGTTTCTAGCGAGAGGTCTCGTGAGATAGACTAGTGCTAATCCAGCTACAATAGGCCCGGGCACAGCAAAGAATCCAAACCCGTATTGAGTCCATGTGATGGTTTGGAGAATGCTCGACGCTACTCCAACCAAAGTCAACGCTATGCCGAGGGTCCATGCCCATCGTCGTCCCGAAAAGAAACCAATCCCTGCAGCAAGATATAGAATTGCGAGCATGACGATCATGGTGAAGGCGAACATCGTGGGTAAGAATTGCCCAAAACCGACATAGCCAAAACCCAGCACAATCCAGGCCCCAATCAGCCCGGGGCCATAGTCCCACCTACCCAAGGGTAAAGCTAACACTATTGCTGCGAACAGAAGCATTGTTCCTGCTAGAAGGGCGAAGCCACCCAGGACTGTGATTCCGCCGGGTCGAGGTGGGGTCGGCTTTGCGACCACTGGCTTAGCTAACATCGGAAGGCTCATGGAAGACTTGTGGGAACTGAAATTTGGGTCTTGCCCAAGTAATCGTTCTCAGGAGAAGAATAGTCGTGTTTCGCCCATCGTTTTAACGTCCAGTTGCTCGACGTCCACCATGAGGGGCAGGTCGTGCACGACATTTCCTTTCGACGGGTATATTCGAACTCCACCTCGAATCTCCCCGGGGGCTACCAAATCTTCAGGCCGACTCGTCGGCCTTGATGGAAAATTTTCAACAGATGAATCCCGCTTGGCCCAGGCTGATTCTACAAAATTCTACAAAATCTCTGTGAGCGCCACAGAAGTCACCATAGTTGAGTTTCATGGGTTACGGTGGGGCTAAGTCTCTGGGCGACAGAGCATGGTTCTCGCCTATTAGAGGGTCCAAGCTTTGAGTGAACTCGGAATCGAAAAAGTCATTGTTGAATTGAACGGTTTTAGGCAGAGAACGGCGATGTTAAAGGAAGAGATTTCGAAGGTTACGAGGGCTCTGGCTGATAGGGCGGGCCAGCTAAATGATCTGGTTGGCAAGAACCTTCGCGATCTAAGGGAACAGCTAGGAGGCACCACTCTATCAGGTTACCTGGCTCTTCAGGGGAAGTTTACCCAGGGGGATATTGGAGAGCAAGAGTTCAACATGCAGCGAGATTATTTCAGGAACGAACTTCAGGGCATGATCAGGCGCTTGGACGAGACCCGAAAACTAATGATGATTATGGCTCAGCTAGATAGTAGGCCGACCCCTCAACAGGGGACTTCCGGCCAAACCCCGGGCAGGTAGAAGTTCTAGATTCTCCTAGCCTTGAGCCAATAATACTCGAAATATCTCTCCATTACACCGGCAAACTCCTCATCCACCATCCGGAAAGCAATTTTAGACCCTGGCTCGGACGGGGTCTCCAAGTTCCAGAGGTAGGTCAGAACAGTTTCCCTACCATCAACCGCAAGCACATTGAAGGGACGGTGCGACTCCTCGACAGGCTGGTCGATTATTGCAACCTCTGCCTCCTCTGAAAGCGTCTTGAGCCCCCTCGAGTCGACGAACCTAGGATGAACAAACGAAACTATTTTCACAGCCACTCCCCGTTCCCTGGCCGCTTTTATGCTGGAGCGGAATTCTTCGATCTCCTGCGGTATCAGTGTTGCCAGTTGTAGGTAGGCTCTTACCTTGGCCTGCGAAATTAGCTCGGACTGTTTCTCTGTAATTTTGTCTCCTCCATGTATTACCCAGAGGCTGATGTGTTTGACCACCTCCCTTCGTTCATATATCGCTTGAAGGTCTAAGCGCATGAGGTTGGTAAAAATCTCCATTTCAGCCCGCTTTTGATCCAGCTCCAACTCGGCTACAGACCGAGGAGGGTTAGCCTCATAGACCACCGGCCTTCCCGGCCTTGCCCTAATCCATTTTCTCTTTTCGAGTCCTTCTAGGGTACCGTAAACCCTAGCATAGGGTATAGTGACGCTTTCGCTTATCTCATAGGGTGTGGCGGGGCCATCGAAGACTAGTTTGAGGTAGGTTTTGATTTCGTATTCCGTCAGCCCGTGATCTTTGAGGATGCGGTGAAGGTTTTCGTCTATCTGTGACATGTGCCCATTTGCGACCTACTTTTTTCCGTAAATAGGGTAGTGAGCCTAAGTTGGCTCGCTTAAAATAGGTAGCGTAGAGTTGAGACTCAGATAGGCACCTAAAGGTATACCAATCTATCCCGAGAAACTATAGGAGTACACGCGCAAAATAAGTCCAACAGCCCCGTGATCCGCACATGGAATTGCGAACCTCTTGTAGAAGGCGTTAACTAAAGAGTGCGAGGAAAATATTTCGCCTCGCCTTGACAAAGACGCAGATTCCCACTGAATTTGCAGAAAACGCAAAACCGAAATGTCCAGATTGCCAACAGGCCCTGACTTACATTAGAACCAAATCCCAGAAGAAAAAATGGTATTGCTACACTTGTGAAAAATACGTCGATCTAAACACTCAAACCCCGAAGGAACACTTGTCAAATCTCAGCCAGGGCATGGTCAGTGGCCTCCAAGTCGTGGACCCTCATGGTATGATAATCGGAAGAGTAGCTCGGGTGATTCTCAACGATACCGGCGAGGTCGGGTCCCTAATTGTCGCCGTGGATAAGGAACCATTGAAAACGTCTCTTCGAATACGAGGGATTCCCGAAGAAGTCCGGGTGGACCATGGGAAAGTTGCAGCTATCGGCGATGTAGTAGTCCTGTCGGAAGTGTTCTCCTTCACATTTTCCAGTAATACCGATGACCCCCAGTCCAGCACAGACGAGTCTCAACCAAAGAAAAAGCAATGCCCAGGCTGCACTGCAGTGATTCTACTCGATGCAAAGTTCTGCATCAACTGCGGCAGAAGGCTCGAATTCTAAGGGCGAGCCGGGAGCATCTAAGCAACTGCCGTGCACAAAGCCCGGTAATGTTCTTGCAATCTGGTCACGGGTCGACTCTGCACTCTCAAGGATTTGCCGTTCTTTTATACAGCGCGTTTCATCGGACAACCTGAACGTCCATGAGCATGAGATCACGGCTCAAGGAGTTGGAAGAGAAACGGGCCAGGTCTAAGCTTGGAGGGGGCCCTGAGAAGATTGAGCAGCAACACTCTAGGGGCAAGCTCTCCGCCAGGGAGAGAATTGACGTCCTCACGGACCCCGGGAGTTTTGTCGAAATTGACCGTTTTGTTGTCCACCAGACCGTTGACTTCGGAATGGCCGAAAAGAAGGTGCTCGGAGATGGAGTTGTAACGGGGCATGCCACCATCGATGGCCGAAGAGTCTACGTGTTCTCCCACGACTTTACTGTCTTCGGGGGCTCCCTGGGCGAAATGTTCGCGAAGAAAGTCTGCAAGATCATGGACATGGCCTTGAAGACCGGTTCTCCTGTCATTGGACTCAACGATTCAGGGGGGGCCCGGATCCAGGAGGGCGTGGTGAGCTTGGGAGGCTATGCGGAGATATTTTTCCGAAATGTCCTCGCATCCGGGGTTATCCCCCAGCTGTCAGCGATTATGGGCCCCTGTGCCGGAGGCGCCGTTTACTCACCGGCCATGACAGATTTCACCTTCATGGTGGACAAGACAAGTCACATGTTCATCACAGGTCCCGATGTGATCAAAGCAGTTCTCAACCAGGACGTGAGCTTCGAGGACCTGGGAGGAGCCAGACTCCACAACACCAAGAGCGGAGTAGCACATTTCTTGGCTCGTGATGAAAAGGAATGTCTCCAACAGCTCCGAAAACTGCTGAGCTACATTCCTTCCAATAACACGGAGGATCCTCCCCTGGCCACGCCGAGACCCCCTGTGGGCAAGAGCGAGGATTTGAACAGTATCATTCCTGACGACCCGGACAAGCCCTATGATATGAAAGAGATTCTTATCCGCGTCCTTGATGGAGGAGAGCTTCTAGAAGTCCAGCCTCTCTATGCTGCCAACATCATAACCGGCTTCGCACGACTTAACGGATACTCAGTCGGGGTTGTCGCCAGTCAGCCCAAGGTCGAAGCGGGAGTCATCGACATAAACTCATCAGTGAAAGCCGCCCGGTTCATCCGGTTTTGCGACGCTTTCAACATACCAATTCTAACATTTGAAGACGTACCCGGATTTCTCCCCGGAATAGACCAGGAACATGATGGCATAATACGGCACGGGTCAAAGCTCTTGTATGCGTACTGCGAGGCGACGGTTCCCAAGCTAACGGTCATCACGAGGAAAGCCTATGGCGGTGCTTACGACGTGCTCGGCAGCAAGCATGTCCGTGCCGACGTCAACCTCGCCTGGCCATCGGCCGAAATAGCCGTTATGGGTCCTGAGGGGGCAATCAACATAATCTTCCGAAATGAGATTTCCAGGTCAAAGGACCCTGAAAAAACTCGCGTTCAGCTTGTCCAAGAATACCGTACCAAGTTCTCCAACCCTTACGTGGCCGCTGAAAAGGGCTACTTGGACGATGTCATAGAGCCCAGTGAAACCAGACCCGTTCTGGTCAAGTATTTGGAGGCTGTCAAGACAAAGAGGGAGGTCCGCCCCCCGAGAAAACACGGGAACATTCCACTCTAGCCGGTAAAGCCATGTTTCGAAAGGTCCTGATAGCTAACCGGGGAGAAATAGCGCTCCGGATAATCAGGACTTGTAAGAGGCTTGGAGTAAGAACTGTAGCAGTATACTCAGACCCAGACATCGAGCTCAAGCATGTCCTGGAGGCAGACGAAGCCTACAACATTGGACCCGGAGAACCTTCTCAGAGCTACCTGAATATTCCCAATATCGTAGGTGTTGCCAAAAAGGCTGGGGTGGAAGGCGTCCATCCTGGCTATGGCTTCTTGGCAGAAAACCCTCAGCTGGCGAGAAGTTGCGAAGAGTCTGGGCTAGTCTTCATTGGACCGCCCAGCAAGATTTTGGGACACGTAGCCAACAAACTAGAATCCAAGAAGGTGGTCTCCGATGCTGGAATACCCGTTATTCCGGGGTCCCAGAAGGAGGTTCAGGACACGGCAGATACAGAGGCTGAAGCTCGCAGAATCGGATTCCCGGTACTGGTTAAGGCTGTGTTCGGAGGCGGGGGGAGGGGTATGAGGATCGTCCGCAATCCTGCCGAGCTGGGGGCCGCTCTGGAAAGGGCTAGTACGGAAGCTAAGACAGGCTTCGGACGCTCAGAACTGTACATCGAAAAATATCTGGACAAACCCCGTCACATCGAGGTCCAGGTTCTTGCCGGCAAGCGGAGAAAGATGATTCATCTGGGAGAAAGGGAATGCTCTCTTCAGAGGCGATACCAGAAGATTCTGGAGGAGACACCCTCCCCCGTCCTGACGGAGAATGACCGAAAGCGTCTGGTCAAGCTTGCCCTAAAAGTAGCCGAGGTGACTCGGTATGAGAACGTTGGAACCATGGAGTTCATCCGGTCCGGCGATGGCAAGTTCTACTTCATGGAGACCAACAAGAGGATACAGGTGGAACATCTGATCAGCGAAATGGTGACGGATGTGGACATTGTCGAAGAACAGCTGAGAATTGCCAGCGGCGACGGTCTGAACCTTTCCCAGAACGAGATTGAATTCTCAGGCGCCGCCATTAACTGCAGGATAAACGCAGAAGACCCTGCTCGAGGATTTGCCCCGACTCCTGGCAGAGTAGCCCGGTTTGTCCCCGCGGGTGGACCCGGGGTCCGAGTCGATACCGCCCTGTTCAACGGATGTCCGGTACCAGAATACTATGATTCCCTAATTGCCAAGGTTGCCTGCCAGGGACGGACGAGACAGGACGCGATTCAGAGGATGAGGGTTGCCCTAGCCGAAATGATAGTAGAGGGGTTGCAGACAACCACACCCGTGCACCAGATGTTGATGGCGAATCGCCAGTTTGTTCGAGGCGACTATCACACCCAATTGTTGGACCATCTCTTAGCGGACTGGCAAGTTCCCGCTATTGTAACAGCTGTAGAAGTCGCTGCGATTTACCTTGCTCTGAAAGACCAAATGGGGTCAACGAGTCTCGGCACCCCGAGAAATGTTGCTCAAAGTAGTTGGAGGTCCGGGCTCGAAGCCCCTTACAATCGAAGAACTGCACTCTACGTCGAGGGATTGTGATCCTTGGCTAGTCTAGTCGTGAACGGTCAGAGGTTTCATGTCGAAGAAGTGGGAGCAGAAGGTCCGATCCACACAATTCTTGTAGACGAGAACCAGGTCCAGGTTGAAACCTTGAAGGAGCTCGGGAGAAGCCCGTTGGATTTGCTATTGAGAGTTCAAAGCAGGACCTTTCACATCACCGTTGAACAAAAGGATCAGGGAGAACTCTTTTCCGTCAGGTTGAACGGTAAGCCTCTCCAAGCAAAGCTGGACATGGTCGACGATCTCCTTGTCAAGCTCAAGAGAGTGATTGTCCAAGAAGGGCCGATGATTGTAACCTCTCCCATGACCGGACGGATCGCATCTCTGAAAACCACGGTTGGAAGTCTGGCCAGGGAGGGCCAAACCCTGGTTGTCTTGGAGGCAATGAAGATGGAGAACGAGGTTGGGTCGCCGAAGGAAGGCTTGGTGAAGGAGATCTATGTCCAACCAGGGGCTTTGGTCAAGGCGGGGGACAAGCTAGCCCTTGTCGACTGACCTCACCAGCCGGGTTTCTGGTTGAAACAAAGAGAAATCATGAGGGAGAAGAGTCCAGCGCGGTCGCTGCAGAGGAACCGATCTCTGACCTGTGAGAATCCTCACTCTCTCTCGAGCTCGGGAAGCAGTCTAACATAGAAGTCAAGCGACTCCGGGTTTGCCAAAGAGTCCCGGTTTGTGACCGGCCTATTGTTCACGATATTCGCCACCGCAATTTCGACCTTCTTCATGTTGAAAGTATAGGGAATATCAGGGACTTCAAGAATCAATGAGGGAACGTGCTTCGGGGAGGCCTCCTGACGGAGAGCTTTCCGAATCTGCTCCTTCAACCCTTCTGAAAGTAGATGGTTTGGGGCTAGCTTAACGAACAGGATGATTCGCTGATCTCCCTTCCAGTTCTGGCCTACCGCAAGGCAGTCAGCTACCTCTGACAGTTTTTCGACCACGTTGTATATTTCCGAGGTCCCAATCCGGACCCCTGACGCCTTTAGCACCGCGTCAGAACGACCGTAGAAGGTGATTCCTCCGGTGTCGCTATGAATCACTACATAGTCACCGTGCCTCCAGACATTCCTTCCCTGAGGATGATAGTATTCGAAATAGGCTTCTTTGTACTTTTCATTGCCGACGTCATTCCAGAAATATAGTGGCATTGAGGGGGTGGGAGCCTCGCAGACAAGCTCCCCCAACCGATCCTTCACAGGATTCCCCTCCTCATCATACGCGTTAACCCTCATTCCCAGCCCGGGCCCTTGTAATTCACCAGGGTACACGGGCAGGATGGGTGCGCCCCCGGCAAAACAGCCGTTTATGTCCGTGCCGCCAGAAATGGAGTTGAAATGCAGATCCTGTTTGACCTCTCTATAGACCCATTCGAATCCTTCTGAGGATAGGGGTGAACCTGTCTGGGACACTTCTCTTAGAGAGGACAAGTCATATTCTGTCCTTGGTATGGACCCGAGGCTTCTTAGATAGTTGATGTAGCTGGCGCTGCAACCCAAGATAGAGACCTTCTCCTCCTGGACCATCCTCCACATAGTCCCCCAATCAGGGTATGTCGGGTTCCCATCGTAAAGGACCACGGAAGATCCCACCGCCAAGCAGCACATTAGCCAGTTCCACATCATCCAACTGGGCGATGTAATGTAGGTGATACAATCGGTACTTTTCAAATCAGCGTGGAGCAGAATCTCCTTCAGCTGGTTTACCAGCAGCCCCGCGGCTCCCTGAACCATGCATTTGGGTTTTCCAGTTGTTCCTGAGGAAAACATGATGTACACTGGATGATCGGATGGCAATTGTTCGAACTGGACAGGCGACCTTTCTTCTGAGAGGACGAATTCGTCAAACCCAACAGAGTTGGGGATATTTTTGCTGTTGGTCTTTGAGTCTAGGTTCGACACAATTACGACTCGCTCGAGGGAGGAGACTCCCCTAGTGAGCCTCTCAACGTTGGAGAGAATGTTGAAGTTCTTGCCTCTGTACGCATATCCGTCAACAGCAACCAGCATCTTCGGAGTGATCTGGCCAAGCCGATCCAGCGCGGCTCCTGGGCCGAGCTCTGCGCCGCAGCAAGCCCAGAGGGCTCCGATACTCGTTGCTGCAAGCATGGCGATTGCGGCTTCCTTTATGTTGGGCATGTAGGCTGCCACCCGGTCCCCAGCGCGGACCCCCATTTCGCGCATGGAGCGTGCCAAGCGTCCCACTTCCCAGTAAAGGTTGGAATAGGTCAGTAGTGATCGCCCCCCTTTTTCCGACCGTGAGATGAGGGCGATCTTTCCGTCCCTGTGTCTTAAGAGGTTCTCGGCGAAATTTAGCCGAGCTCCGGGGAACCATTTTGCGCCAGGAAACTTGTTTAGGTCCTCGACTACCTTCTCATATTGCCGGGAGCTGACGATTCCTGCATAATCCCAGACCGCAGACCAGAAATCCGAAACCTTTTCGATTGACCAGTCATACAATTCGGAAAAGGAATGGAGGCTTAGGTCATGCTTGTGATTGACGGCTTCGATAAAGTAGGTAAGATTGGCTTCTTTGACGCGTTCTGGTGAGGGTTTCCAGAGAGGTGTCGCCCCCTTCGCCTCGTCGAGCCTATTCACGCACGACTCCTTCACTGAGTAACTGATAATATGTTCGTCAGCAGCCGGTCTCGCAGTTCGCTCAGACGACTATCTGCATCTGGCTCGGATTCCACTTCCAAGTGACATAGCTTATAGCCTTTGGAGTTTTCTTACCAAACGATCGGGCCTTTGACGGTCCTTGACGTTCGACTACTGTTTGACGGCTATTTCACACTGGATAAGAGCTTCCTGATCTTCGGAAAGTATCAGGGAGTCAAGTACAAGGCTGCACTCAAACCCCTGCTTGTGCGCACTGAGAAAGAGACTATTATTGTTGATACTGGGATAGCGACACTGCCGCCAAAATACAACAAGTTTCACGAGGTGATTCGCGGGTCCAACGAGGAGCTTCGACATTCAATGAACAACGCCGGAGTTCGTCTAGAGGACGTGACTCTGGTAGTAAACACTCATTTGCACTTTGACCATTGCGGAAACAACCGGTTCTTTCCCAGGGCTAAGTTTATGGTACAAACCGATGAGGTCAGGTACGCCTATTTTCCAGACCGATTCATGCAGGTCAGCTATCTTCGAGACTTCTTCGACCATGAAGGCGACTACCTTCCCTTGAAGGGACGCTACCAGATTGAGGATGGCGTGGACTTGCTCCCGACGCCAGGTCATACGATTGGGCATCAGTCCGTCGTTGTTAGGTGGAAAGGTCGAAATATCGTGTACGCTGGAGATGCCGCTCCCTTGGCGGAGAACGTAGAGAAACGGAATATTCCAGGGATGATATTCAATAGTGCTAAGGGCTTGGAGTCGATTGACCTACTCCGAAGAATAGAAAACCCTGTCTACCTATATTCACATGACAATGCACAGCTTTCTCTCACATTCTAAGGTGTATCGCGCCGACGAGAGCCTAGTGCCAGCCCTTCGCGGTCGCTTTGGAATACGCTACCCAATAAGGGTCCACGCTTGGGTAGCGGAGTCGGGATTCACCCTTCGGACTGGTTGTCCGAAGACCTTGCTCTTTTGGAACCAGCCTGCCAACGACATTTGCAGTCAATCCCTTGGAAGCGAGTTTCTTGAGGATTTTTCCCGTTGCAAATGGCTTTGACGCGATTACTAGGCTTCCTTCGCTTAGAGAACACAGTGGATCGATACGGAATAGCTTGCAAACCTCTGCCGTTTCTGACGAAATTTGTATCTGATCTTCCTCGAGTCTTAGTCCAGCCTGAGAGGAGTCGGCCAGATCGATTAGGGCCGAAGTGACACCTCCCTCGGTAGCGTCGTGCATTGCTGTAACACCGTCGTTGCGGACCCCTACTGATGAGGCGGTGAGTGCATCTTCGACGGTTGTGACTTTCCTAAGATATTTCCAGGCGTTCTGAAACAGCCTCTGGCCAAGGGCACGTCTCACTGTTCGAGGAAAGGATCGGGAGAGAACCGCCGTCGTCTCGATAGCCGCTCCTTTCGTCAAGATCAAGTCGTTGCCCTCTTCAGCCATTGTGGAACTCAGATATCGGTTCCTTGGACAGACCGCCATCATGACTCCTCCACCAATGATGGTGTAACCGCATCCCTCGTATCTCCCGGTGTGACCTGAGACGATAGAAACGCCAAGTCGTTTACACTCCTCGTGAAAGGCCTTCCAGTACCTCGCAAGAATCGAGTCACTCATGGCAGGCGGGAGGTTGAGGTCGAGGATTCCGTACTGAGGAGCGAATCCGCTCGTTGCTATGTCAGACGCTATAAGGTGGACTGACAGCCATGCAGAGTCCCTAGGTCCTAGAGAGGGGATGAACGACAAGGGATCCGTGGTGCAAATCAAGACGGTGGCTCGTTGGATGCCTAGCACTGCGCTATCTGTCCCCCTTCTCGGTCCGACCAGTACCTCGGCCCGTGGAGTGCCAAGGTGTGGATAGATGACGTGCTGAAGTAGACTCTGTCTGGCCTTACCGAGCCTTGAAATTGGCAATACAGTACTAGCTAGTCGAGGAACCGAGTATTGAAAGCTCTTCTGACAGCTATGATTATGCCTAGCGCTATCGGTATGAATGCTGCGTCGACGAGCGTTCCTATGTCAGGCAGGGCCGATAAGAAGCCGGCGGCCAATCCCTGGGGATTGTCCGAGTACGAAAGTAGGGCGTATGCGTAGAAAAGACCGTCTGGAACGAAGAAGGCGAGTGTTTCATAGACCGTCGCTAAAACCATTCCTAGGGCAAGAAACCTTCTCGACTTGTTTCTAAAGTGATAAATGATTAGGACCTCGGGTGCTCTTGCCCAGACTATTCCCGGTATGAAGATTACCGAGCTTGCTTGAAAGGCGATGTTGAACGCTTCCCCAATTGCAGATCCAATAGCAGTAGACCAGAAGCTCACCTTTCTGGGGTATAACACCGCGATGGCGAAATAGAATGAGGGCGCGAAGGTGACTTCGAAAAGTGGGCTCGGAAGAGGAATTCGTAAGATTGTTGTGCCCACGACGATCAAGGCGGAGAAGACGCTAATCTGAGCGAGTCTGAGGGCAGGACTTCGGCCCCGGAACACGGTCGATAGCTTTGACGACCCCTGTTGAACGACATGTTGTCCTGTTTCGTCCCCCAAGTTTGTTTTCCGAATGTGTTTCACTTTTTCGCCTTTACGGAGTGAGAAAGTAGCTTCGTCTCGTCCCTCCGCCGGCATTACCCGGATCAGGTTCAAAGGGTCGATGGCGACGAAGCCATCCTCTCAGCCGAGTCTACCCCAGCTCCCCGCTAAGACGGATAGATATGAGGTCGCTTATTTAAGCCCTGGTCAGTCAGACTTGTCATTCCGTCTCTTTGAAGAAGTAGCGTGGCCATTGGGGCCAGTTCGAGTCTTGCGGGTTGATGCTGAAGTCGACTTCGAGGTCCATTCCAATCTTCAGAGATTCAAGACGCGATGTTCGGATGATGCTGGGCAGCTTCACACCCTCCGGCATCTCGACAATACCGACCGCATACGGGGTCATGTGTTTGAACTGTGGCGGCGCTACGTGAACTATGGTGTAAGTGGCTAGCTTGCCCTTGTGGCCTAGCTGCATCCACTCGACAGTTGAGGCTCTGCACTTGCTGCAAATCTGGCGTGGAGGCACCATCACATGCTGGCACCGAATACAACGCACGGCCATGAGCTTCTTCTGGGACACGTACTTGTAAAATTCCTCTATCGTCGGGTCCGGTAGGGCGCTCAAGCCTAGGCATTCCTCAAGATGTGGACTATGGCGGTGGCCCCTGAACCTCCCAGATTGTGGGCCAGGGCAACCTCAGCATCTTTGACTTGGCGTCTGTCGGCTTGCCCGGTCAGCTGGAGGTAGAGTTCGGCAATCTGTGCTGTGCCTGTAGCCCCCACGGGGTGTCCCTTGGACTTCAAGCCCCCGCTGGTATTTGTTGGAATGGAGCCGTTGAGCGAAGAGGCGCCGCTTTCCACGAATTTGCCTCCCTGCCCCGGCCGGCAGAATCCAAGGTCTTCATAGGCGATTATTTCCGCTATGGTGAAGCAATCATGGACCTCAGCGACTTGGATGTCCTTGGGCTTTATGTTCGCCATTTTGTAAGCCTCCTGAGCAGCGGACTTGGCAGCGTTCACTGTCGTTAGGCTTTCCCGCTCATGAAGGCAGAATGTGTCTTGAGCCTGCCCCGTTCCGATGACGTGAACGTACTGGTCACTAATCTTCTTCGCAAGTTTGGGGGTGGTTAGGACTAGGCAGCTAGCCCCGTCGGTTATGAGGGAGCAGTCGTAGAGTTTGAGAGGCCAGGACACGACTCTTGACTTCATCGCCTCCTCCATCGTAATCTCCTTCTGCATGTGAGCCTTCGGGTTCATGGCTCCGTGCTTGTGGTTCTTCACCGCTACCATGGCCAATTGCTCCTCGGTGGTTCCGTATTCGTGCATGTGAGCGGTGGCCATCAGGGCAAACAATCCTGGAAAGGTCATTCCATTCCACTGCTCGAAGGGAAAGTCAGAGGCCGTTGCGAGGATTCCTGTGACTTCCGGGGTGGGCTGGTTTGTCATCTTCTCAACCCCACCCACCAAGACAATGTCGAACATGTGCGACCTTATGGCCATTATTCCACAGCGGAGAGCAGCCCCTGAGGATGCGCAGGCGTCTTCCACACGCGTCGCCGGTGCAGGGAGAAGTCCCGCCCAGCTAGCAGACATGGGGGCCACATGAGACTGGTGTTCGTAGGATTCGCTCATCTGCCCTATGAAAGAGGCTTTGATGTCCTTTCCCGAGTCGAAGTTCTTGAGCCTACCAAATGCTTCCAGGGCTGCTTCAGCGAACAGTTCCCTGGCGTACACTCCCTGCCTACGGCCAAACTTGGAAAGACCGACCGACGCTATCGTGGCCAGGGGCTTGGCACGCAAATGAAACCAACAAAGCCCACTATGTTCTTTCTAAAATAGCCTTTTGCTGAATAACCAGCCGAATACCGTGAGCGTTTGGCAGAAGTCCCAGACTCGAATCTGGGGTAGGTGAGAGATGCGAACCCCTTGTCCCACCATTCAATTCTTTTTCAGACATAGCGGGGCGTTGGCTCAAACTAGGCGATTTTCACCTGTACATTTGACGGACCTGATAGGTCTGGAGTAAGGAAGGCTATTGGTAGCTCGTGGGCAAGATTGGTTTGAGGCCTGGGGAGAGGGGAACCCAGCCAGTATAGATGTTTTCGGCAAAGTTGAGGGTTCTCATTTCTACCGTTGGAGCTCCATCCTTGTCTCGGTCTCTGAACTCGAGTACTACGTCGGCGAAGCGCTTGACCATTTCGACTATGGGCCTCTCATGAATATCCTCCTTTATCACAAGGACCGCCGTTCTCTTCTTGAGGCGGACCCGCGAGGTTAGCTGGCAAAAGAATGAGTAGAAGCTCTCCGGCGATCCTGAGCTCATGATAATGTTATCGAGAAAGTCTCCGAGGATGAGTTGGCCTTCAGCTTGAGCAGCTTTCTCGATGAAGAGATTCAATTCTAGAAGGTTGTTGGGTGAGATTATCTCGACATCCGGGGAGGGGTGAGAGGTCCCTTCGACGAAGGTAACCCACCCGGTCCTATGGCTCTGCCCCGTTTCCAGGTCTTCTGGCGCTGTTGGCCCGAGAATGAGCAAGGGGAGCGTCTCGGCGGATTCGATAGCTTCCGCCAAGAGGCGTTTCATTGTCTCTCTAACGCTTACATTTCCACGGACGCATACGATTACGAGGCGATATTTGTCCAGGGTTCCCCTGACGTTTGGTTTCTTCGAGAAGCCATTGCCCTTGAGCACAGTTAGAGTTTGAGTTGCCATGTTTTCACCAGTTTTCGGTAGGCCTACCTTTTTTAGGTAATCCGGTTATTAATGTGTCGGTATCGTCAGTGTTAATCCTACGGAATGGTCCGCAGCCATCGCGAGGGGAGATTGATACGAATGAGATGCTTAGTTCTCTTTTGTTACGCAAAACAGTACAAAGATACCGCAGCGTACTAACTCCTCAACCTTCATTTCGTCGTTACGATTTAACTGCTGCTACGGAATAAAGTAAATTCGAGAACTGCTCGATTCACGGCAGAAGATGCATTTCGACTCTCTTCTCGGACAAACCTCCCCCGCATTCGATGTAACGCGAATACCGAATCTTCCTAGAAGAGTTGGAGACTCTGCTCGAGAGGGGTGAAAAAGAAGAAGTCGTTGCAGGTCAAGGGGGGTAAGAAATGGAGTGAGGAGTTGGTTTTTTTCCGACAAACTTTCACGGATCAGGATTATCTGCGGAGCTCTTACTGGTCTCGGGTTCAAGAATACACGAACAGGTTGAAATCTGCACATTACGCTGGAAAGAAGCCCATAATCAACCCTGACAACGAATCCAGCCGCGCGATTCCAGCATCAGGCACCTGTCGTTCGATGCCTTGGCCTCTTCCTTGGGAACTTTCCCAGCCCGAGACGGGCAGATTTCATCCCCCGAACCGCCAAAGTCCCCCAAATCACCATTCAGACAGAAAACCCTTCCACGGAAAAATAGTATGGGCCATCCTATCCTCAAGAGGTGAGAGACCTTTTTCCCATACAACAGAACTGAACCGGTCTTCAGAAGAAAATCTCGGGAAAAGAATTCTTTTCTGGATCCCCGGCGGGCCCCTGAAAACCCCGAGGGTGTGCGCTCGAGACAACGGGACAAACCCCTTCAACGCTTAGGCGGTCGCAAGTACGAGTGCCTGCGGCGGGGGTATTCTGGGAATTTATGTTAGTTGGCGGCCGCTGCGGCGGTCCTTTGGCCCCCGGTCGGGTTGGAACTCGAGCTGGCCGTTGGGCGCGCTTCGAGCTGGCTCAGCACCATAAGTAAGCTTCGTATTTCGTCGATGCTCCGGAGGTTCTTGGTAAGCTGGTTACGGTACTCCTCTCTTTGAGACTTGTACTCAGCATCTTGAATCTCCCCCGAGCTGAAGCGGCTTTCCACTTCCAGCAGGTTCTGAGGGGTATTCGTGACCTGATCTCGGAGATCCCGCACCCGCTGAGTAAGAGTCTCTCCCAGCTGAGCCATTCTCTCAGACATGGCCCTATTGGCCTTGGTGAGCTCTTCCCTAAGCATCGTCAATCTTTGGCGGAAGCCAGTGATCTCAGCCAGAACTTTCTCAATTCCTACCTCACTCATCTTCAAGCACCAAGAGTTAGAAGGCACACTGCCCCGGGGTGCTTAAGATATGTTGTAACTGGAAACCTGCATGCGAAGTTACTGGGGGGGCGAGAAAGAGCCTAGGGTTTCTTTTCGTCAGCCTTCGAAGCCCCGGCGGTCACACCGCCTGCGCTGCTCGTAGTAGGTGTTGGAGCACTCATCTCACTTTCGAGTGGGGCTGGAGGTGGTGTGGACCACATTGTATATCCGATCCATGCGGTAATGCCCAGTATTCCGAGAACTGCTAGGACGACTGGGACACCTATGAGCCAAGGTCTCCATTCAACGCTAGTGAGTCCAGCAAGGTAGAGCACGATTACCACAATAGAGACTACAAGAATTAATCCGCCGTAGGATTGGTCTTTCGTCAACTTTCTGCCGTTGCCTCGGAACGGTCGCTATCAATAGTCCGTATATAAATCAGTTGTGACAATCCGGGTTCGATTACTCTAGAGTCTCTTGTAACCAGGACGCTGGCTCAAAAGCTTAGGGAATGACAATGGCCGAGTGGGATAGTCCTCAGTTTCTTTCTGAACCTGCTTCATGAATGATTCGATGCTCATCCTGACCTCCTCTCCTTCCTCCCGGGAGCGAACAGTCAATCCTTGCGTCTTGATCTCCTTTTCGCCAAAGATAATGGTATAGGGCACCCAACTCAATTCTGATTCTCTCACTCGGCTCTGAATTGTATCATCTCGATCATCGAGGTCTGCCCTAATTCCAGCTGTCTCTAGCTTCGCCAGAAGTTCAAGAGCCGGCTTGACAAACTGATTCGCGACCGGAATAATTCGGGCCTGTATTGGGGAGACCCAGACTGGCAGCATCGGTTTCTTGCCATGGCGTTCCATTCTCACAGCCGAGTCCAAAAGGGCGAAGAGGTATCTCTCGAGGCCGCCGAGAACTGCCGTGTGGATGATGATCGGGAATCGTTTTTCCCCCTTCTCGTTTGCATAACTGATTCCGAATCGTTCCGCGTTGCCAATGTCAATCTGAAAGGTTCCGATCTCTCGAGGCCTTTCGAGGTCGTCTATTATGTTATATTCTACGTTTAGGACCCAGTAGTAGACGTTCTCGGGGACGAAGTTGATGAGAATCGGCTTCTTTTCTACCTTGACTAGGTCAAGGAACACCTCCCTGTGGCTTTCGAAGAATGACCTCGTAGTATTGTATATTGAGACATATTCCCTGTGAACCTTCCTGATTTCTTCGTATATTATCTGATGGGCCTTTTTCCCCACCTCAATTGCCTCGACCAGCCCCTTCAGGTAAATGTGAAGGTCAGGCATGAGGAACTTACGAAGTCTAAAGGATAGTAGGAGTTCGCCGCTCTGTTCCATTCGGTAGCTGTCGGCGATTTCGAACGTGCCGAATGGAAGCGTCCGATAGCTAAGGGTCCAGTCCTTAACCATCGAAAACTGCTGGAAACAGGCAGCATACCGTAGAACGAAGGTTCTCTCGTCAACTGTGACTTCGTATGCTCTAGAGCCGAATAGTTGCAGGTGTTCCTTGATGGGCTTCACTGCCACATCAAACATATTCGTACCTTTCACATTCAGAATTGGGATCCCAATCCGCCGGATGACCTGGTTTGCATAGTCCCCGGCCAAGTCCATCATCAGAGTAGCCTCAGGGCCGAATCTCATCTGGCCCACATCAGCATAGGATTCCCATTCTATGCCGAAACGTTTGGCGTAGTCGAGGAAATGGGGTTCCCCACCGGTGAGACCCTTCTTTAGAGCCTCCTTCTCGACCAGAGACCTGAATTCTTCTTGGCCTGGCTTGTATTGGAAGCCTTCCGGGTCGTAGAGGTTCCCTTCTTCGTCCATTATCCTGTATTCGGATTTGAGAGTAGTGACTGACTTTTTTGCCTTGGTCTCTGCTGTTATGGTCCGAGAAAGCTCAGAGAGAGGGTGTCCTTTGGCTGTGATAGTGAAGCCTTTGTACCACCCGAAGGGGCTTCTGCTAACCTCATAGCCTCTGCTCGACAGTTTTTCTTCGAGGGATTTGAGAATCTTTAATGCCACATCGCCGGATGCGAGGTTGGTCGATAGGTGAGCGTACGGGTAAACCATTACTCGCCTTGTCTTGATCCAGCCAAGGACCTCCTCGATCGAATCAGCCGCGTTTTCAGCTACAATGTCCGGTTGAGCCTCATCTGGTTTCTCTATCGTGCAGAAGGCAACCAACCCGTCTTCGAGCTGGCCCCGCTTGGTCGTGCCTTGAATGGGTTCAGGTTCTTTGACGGCTTTTTCTTTGGTTTCGTACTCAAAGCGGTCAGCGTGAATAAGGAGCAGCCTCAAGGCTTCATTCTCCACCTTTCAATCTCTTTGTCCTTTCGCAGTTTTTTCTTCATCTCCTTGTAATGATTCTTGCAGAGGTAGCTTCTTCCTGACGACGACACCCTAAGACCGGCTTTGGAGACATCAACAGGAGAAACGGACCGTACTGCGCCCTCTGCACAACCGGCCACGCTGCACTTTATGCCCTTGCCAACCTTCCCCACGGGATAACCCTCGACTTCCCGCTGTTGGCCAGCTAAAAGAGGTTTTGAGCGAGCGTAAGAATCCTCTAAAATAGCTGCCAATGCCTCAGCTAGACCGATGCTCTCCAGACTTCAGTATCTTGTCGAAGGATTCTTCGAGTCTTCAGCCAGCGTCTTCAAGAAAGCAGGTTTGTCGCCGAATCTCATCACTGTTCTCGGCTTTGCCTTGACGCTTCTCACTTCTTTTGTCTACTACCAGTGGGTTTCGTCAGCCTTAACCTGGCTTGCGGCATCGGTTCTGCTTCTTTTAGCCGGTTATTTTGATGCTCTCGATGGGGCAATGGCACGACGCTTCCTGAAAGTCTCAAGACTCGGTGGCATTCTCGACAGTGTTCTCGACCGTATCGGCGAGGTCGCTCTCTACACGGGAATCGCTCTGGGAGGCTTGGTCGATTTTCGCCTCTGTTTTTGGGCCTTGTCTGCGGCCCTAATGGTAAGCTATGTGAGAGCGCGAGTGGAGGTGGAGGGAATCAAGTTGAAGGGTGTTGGGATAGCCGAGCGCCCTGAGAGGTTGTTGATTCTTCTTGTCTCTACGCTCTTGAATTCTTTTTACGGGGGGTCGTTGGGTTGGGGGATTGGCTTGGTGGCTGTTCTTTCCAGCATCACTGTTGTTGAGCGCGTCTATAGAGCCGGCAAGGCTCTTTCAATAGAAAGGATGAACTCGAGCTAGAGCCGTCTTTCGTCCCTGGAGCGAACCTTGGAAACTCCGAAGTGAACCGAGCATGATACGCAGAGGTTTTTCATTACCCGTTGTCGGGCAATGTAGGCTCCTCTCGCCCTCAATTCCTTGGCCAGCGTTGGCTCCACAAGCGAGACCCATGAGGTAACTCTCTTCACCTTATCTCTCGGCGTCAACATTCCACAGTTCGAGCACTGTACGAGTTCACTTCTACCCTTACCGCCCTTGCTACGCCCTCTGGACCTTCGCTTCTTGGTCATTATTGCAACAGTTCCCCGCAGACGAATGGGAAGGGTTACTACTAATCTCTTGCTGTGGGCTCTGAGTCCATGAAGACTGAAGTCCGAGAGTCACCTACGTTAGCCGTCGTTGGCAACCTGACAATGGACGAGGTTGTTACCAAGCGGGGCCACAGGGTAGGGCCTGGAGGGTCGGCCCTGTATGTTTCCGCGACTGCGGCCTTCCTGGGTTCGAGAGTTGATGTCGTATCACAAATCGGCCCTGATTTCTCCTCGCCGACCCTGGTGTGGCTGGAAAAAAGAGGAATAGGGGTAGACGAGGTTCGAAGAACAGGGCGGGAGACCTGTCGCTTCAGGTTATCTTATCGGCATGGTTCCCGGACTTTACGAGTTCTCCATGACGGAGGTCCGGTAAGGCCCTCTCAAATACGCGGCCGGTGGAAGGCGTTGCACTTGGGGCCAGTGTTTGGTGAGGTCCCCCTCACCCTAATTCAGGTCGCTCGCCGGCATTCTAGCTTTTTATCAATTGATTTGCAAGGTTTTCTGAGAAGCCGGGCCCAGGGGGGAATTGTTAAGCTTCGACCAGTGGAGCTGGTTGAGACTTTCCGTTTTCTTGACTTGGTGAAATCAACTGCAGACGAGGCTCTGGTCCAGACCTCTGGGCAAGACCTCGTTTCGGCTGTGAAAAGAATTCTTGATTATGGCCCCCGGTACGTCGTGGTGACGCTCGGGAGGAAAGGCGCTATCTTCGCTGAAAGAAATGGGGAGGCTTACAGGATCCCAGGCTATCCGGAACCTAATGTCGTCGACCCAACGGGAGCTGGAGACGCTCTGGTCGGTGGATGGCTCCCAACATTCTTGCTGACAAGAGACCCACTATGGGCGACAAGTGTCGGTTCGGGCCTGGCCTCTCTCATAGTTAGGCGACAAGGATTGGCCAAGTTTCGCCTGTCAAGGGAGGAGCTATTCCGCCGGTCTGCGTGGGTGTACGGCAGAGTGAGGCGGATAAGGTCATAGTTCGGTCCTAGTAGGATCGGGCGAAGAACACCAGTTTCGAATCATCCGTCCTGCAGTAGATGCATGCGCCCGTCTGCGTAGGGCCCGGTGCTATCAGTCGGACGGTGGCGCCAGTTTCTTTTTGGATGGCCTCTTCGCATGATTCGTCGCAGAGAAATGCCTTGATGAAGCCCCCCTTGTTGTCCAATACTCGTTTGAACGAATCCATGTCTGCGGCTTCAGACGTGAGTTCCATCAAAGTCTTGCCTGCCCGGTCGAAGAGGAACTGTTGAATCTCCTCAAGGATCTTGATAATGAACTGTTGTGCGGCTTCTCGGCCTATCGCCTCCTTCTTGCCGGTGTCCCTTCTAACAACTGTGACCTGCTTGTGTTGAATATCCTTGGGCCCAATCTCGACCCTTACGGGCACTCCCTTCATTTCCCACTCATTATATTTCCACCCGGGCGTGTATTGAGTTCTATCATCGGTGTAGGTCCTGACCCCGGATTTTTCGAGGTCCCCAGCGAGTTGTCGAGTCTCTAAGAGAATGTTTTCCCTGTCGGCTTCCTTGTAGAAGATGGGGACCAAAACTACCTGGGTCGGAGCAATGCGAGGCGGTAGCATTAGTCCCTTGTTGTCGCCGTGGGATAGAATCAGGGCTCCTACTAGTCGCCATGAAACTCCCCAAGACGTGGTCCAGGCGAAATGTTCCTTTTCATCAGTTCCAAGGTATTTGATCTCGAAAGGTTTTGAGAAGTTTTGACCCAGGTGATGGGAGGTGCCCATCTGGAGTGCTTTTCCGTCGGGCATGACCGCTTCCAGGGTCGTGGTGTAGACTGCACCCTTGAACTTCTCTCGCTCAGTCTTCCTCCCCGCCAAAACGGGAATCGCCAGCTGGGTTTCGACGAGTTGCTTGTAAATTTCCAGAATCGTCATGACTTCAGCTTCCGCTTCCCCCTCACTTTCGTGAACTGTGTGTCCCTCTTGCCAGAGAAACTCTGAGGTTCTAAGGAAGGGACGGGTGCCAGTTATCTCAGCCCTTACCACTGAATTCCATACGTTGATGAGGATGGGTAGGTCTCGCCAGCTCTTCACCCACTTACTGTAGGACTCGTAAATGATTGTCTCGGATGTAGGGCGAATAGCCAGTTTCTCGCCGAGCTCCTTGTCTCCTGCATGCGTCACCCAGAATACTTCAGGAGTAAAGCCAGCGAAGTGTTCGGCTTCCTTCTTGAGGAGTCGTTCCGGGATCAATAGGGGGAAGTAGGCGTTCCTATGGCCTATCTCCTTGATTCTCTTGTCAAAGTATTCCTTGATGCTTTCCCAGATGGCGAACCCGTAGGGCATGAGAACCATGAAGCCCTTGGCGCTCGAATAGTCTGCCATCTGCGCTTTTGTAATAACTTGGGTGTACCATTCAGAAAGATTCTCGTCCTTCTTTACAGTAATGCCTAAGTCCTTGGTACTCATTTGAAAAATCTCCTTGCTAGGTGAAGGGTATTTTTGTTAGGCTGTTTCGGGCGGTTCTGGAAGAACTTCACCCATTGATGTCAATTCCCGTGGCACTATTTTGTTGGGCCAGCCAAAGCCTATTTAGGTTTTCCTTATCTCTCTCAGGGTCTGACATTGTGACATTTGGCTCCGGCTCGCCGACCGCATCTCTTCAAGAGTTATAGCCTTATCCGGTGAAACGGTTATTGGTGGTAGCCACGAAGCGTCGACTGATGGAGATTCTGGCTTGTCCCATCGATAAGCATCACCCTCTCGATCTGCACGTGTTTGAGGAGAAGGATGAGATTGTGGAAGGGATGTTGGTGTGCTCGGAGTGTGGGCGATGGTATCCGATCATTGACGAGATTCCGGAGCTCTTGCCAGACGACCTGCGGGAGTCCAGACCGGAGTTGAAATGGCTGGAGCGATGGAGGGAGAAGGCTCCCAAGAATGTGCTGGAACAAGGGAAACCTTTCACGCTTGGCCGAAGCTAGAATTTGCACCTTTGGGGTGAGTCGACATACCCTCGGGGGGGTTCGGCGCATCGTTTCCGTCCGGAGAGATTACGCGCGATTTTTCTAGAACGGGGCCGAAATCAGCCATTTCTACAGTCTAAGCGGCTATTACTTTCACTCACCTAGTGGGTTCCGAAGGGAGGGTTCTGTAAGTGAGAGGTTACCAAATCCTTGGCCAGGCTGAATTCGCCCTTTTCCGATAGCTCTAAGTGGGGCCGGACAAGCCCTGTTTTGGCCGCCTGTCCGCGCGAAGGATCGACCAAAGGCGGATTCCAAACGTGTTATTAACCGTTAAATTTGAAGCGCAGGCAATAGGTTCTCAATGAAAGAGAGAGGTAAGACCCTCCCGCCTAAACTGAAGCAAATCTCCGCCGAGATTTCAGATGCGATTAAAGAGGCGAAGAAGATTAGGGAACTTAGTATTCAGGAAGAGGTGGTGGTCGAGCTGGACAAGGTGGACGCGGTATTGGAGCAGGCAAAGAAGGAAATTGCAAGAATAATGCAAAGGTAGTGATTGAGAAATCTACCTCAACTAGTCAAATACCCAAGACTCTGGCGGCGTAATTGAGAGACCTTGTTTCACGAGGAAGATGCTCACAGCCCAACTGCAATTATGGAACCGCCTTAGCAGTTTCCGCTGCAAAGCCATGTTGGAGGCACAATGCTCTTCGGAGGACTACGGGCTGATCAGAGTTCATCAGCCTGAGTTGGATCATGTTCGATGAGCCCACGGCAACTCTAGCTCCAATCATTGCGACATAGGTGCTCAATACCATATCACATCTTTCTCAGGGCTCCGGTTTGACTATCTTACTTGTCGAGCAAAACGCTACCCGAGCGCTTCAGATAGGACAGAGCGCGTATCTGCTCGTCAACGGGCAGAGTAGCCTTCCACGGAACAAGCAGGGAGTTGCTGGAACACAAGGAACTAGGAAGACTATACTTAGGACTCAATGTATCTCAACCGGCCGACTCCGAATGAGAAAGAGCGTCCCAGCTAGACATTCAAAAAATGACCTTTTCAGTTCGGGAAGAAGAAGGAGAGAAGAACCGGCCGACTCGGGATCTTTAACCATCACGAGACATCTTTTCGAATTTGGGAACGTTTCTGCCTCGAGTCTGAAGGTCGAGACTCAGCTCTTGGCCGCCCAACCTTGCCAAGTCTGAGTAGTGAGAATACTGAGCGACAAAGTAGACGAAAAGCTTCGTAAACGCGAAGAAAGGTACGACCGGGAGAGGAGGGTCAGGATAAAGTGGAGTGAGGACACTCGATCCCTCGAAGAAGTCTTTGACCGCCGCACAATCATGACCGTTCTCAAACTCCTCAACACAGGCAAACTCAAGGCAATTACCGGGGTGGTCAAGTCGGGCAAAGAGTGCCGAGTCTACCACGGCCTCGACTCCGACGGAATGGAGGTCGCCGTGAAGATCTTCCTCACTACCTCGGCCATCTTTCGACAAGGACGACTCAAGTACTTCCAAGGGGACCCGCGTTTCCAGAACCTTCCACATGACACCGCCTCCCTGGTCGATCAATGGGCAATGAAAGAGTTCTGGAACCTCAAGCTGGCAGAAGAAGCAGGCCTTGACGTTCCCTCCCCACTGTATCACGAAAAAAATGTGGTGCTTCTCAGCTTCATCGGCAAAGACGGAGTGCCAGCCCCCCTCCTCCGAGAAGTGACCTTGCAATCACCTCGAGACTGGTACAAGAAAATCGTCGAAATGCTCAAAACACTCCATGACAAAGCCAAGCTGGTTCACGGAGACATAAGCGAGTACAATATCATGATACCAAACGGTTATCCGGTCCTTATCGACTTTGGCCAGGCAGTTTCGACAGAGCACCCCGAAGCCGCCGTTTTCCTCGAGAGGGACGTGCAGAACCTAAACCACTACTTTGAAGCCCTGGGAGTGCGAACCAAGCCATACAACAAGATTTTCAAGGAATAGTTCATGGCCCTAACCCAAACCCGGCTCAACACACTCATCCCGAAAGATAGAATAGGCGTTTTGGTTGGACCCAAAGGGTCCGTCAAGGCTAGGATTCAGGAGAAACTCTTCGTCGAGCTTACCGTGGATAGCGAATCCGGCAATGTGGGCATAGGTCTGAGAACAGATGCGCCAGACCCATCGAGTGCCCTTCGTGCAAAGGACCTAGTTCAAGCTATCGGGCGTGGATTCTCACCTGATCGAGCGTTCAGCCTGCTCAACGAGGACTTTACCCTTGGAATCATTGACCTCCACGATTTCTTCGGGAAGAATGAGTCCGAGATCCGGAGGGTGGACGGGAGAATAATCGGGAGAGAGGGAAAAACTAGGCGAATAGTTGAACAGCTTACAGGCACCCAAATCTCGGTTAGTGGCCGTACGGTCGGGATAATTGGAACCTATGAATCCGTTTCAACCGCCAAAGATGCTTTGGAGAAACTAATCAGTGGAAGGCAACATGGGACCGTTTATAAGTTCCTCAGAAAGAAGAGGAGAGAAATCAAGAAGGAGAAAGCTTTAGGACTGTGGGAAGGCTCACAACCCTCGCCAAGAAAAACATGACGCCAGAAGACCTTCCGGACTGGCTTCCATGACCGTAGCCGAGGTCTTCCAAGAGATCAGCGCTGCTGACTTCTTCTACCGGAACCGGGACATAGCCGGATTCACCAGTCCGTCCCGCTCCATCTACTCAACGCTTAGAGAGTTAGTGGAAAATTCCCTCGACGCGTGCGAAACCATAGGCGTACCCCCCGAGATCTATGTCAGGATCTCCCACGAATCCGGCCCTCAAGACGGCCCAGGCACCTATGCAGTCAGGGTCGAAGACAACGGAATCGGCATTCCGGCCGAAGTGATCCCGTCCGCCTTCGGCCAGGTCCTCTACGGGTCCAAGTACAAGCTCCGCCAGACAAGGGGAACCTTCGGACTCGGCGGAAAAATGGCCCTCCTATACGGCCAAATAACCACTCATTCAGAAGCCCAGATAATCTCCAGCACGGGCCCCAAGTCGAAAATCGCAGAAGTGATCCTGCGAATAGACATTCAACACAACAAACCAATAGTCATCAAGAACAAGAGACACACCAACAAACAACACTGGCGCGGAACAATCATCGAGTTCAGAACAGAGGCAGATTACACTAGGGCAAAAGCTCAGATCCTCGAATATATGAAACAAACCGGCATCATCGTACCCTACGCCAACATAACCTTCGTGGACCCAAGAGGAAGACTATACCGATTCCTAAGAGGAACCACAAAGGTTCCCTCAGCCCCAACCGAGAGTTTACCCCACCCCTACGGAGTCGACGTGGAAACCCTTCAGCGAATGCTGAAACTCTCCGAAGCGAAAACCCTGCAAGAGTTCATGCGCAAGAACTTTCAGAGAATAGGCGAGACCACAGCCCGCAAGTTCCTCCAGTACGCAAACATGGGCCAGAGAAAGACGCCGAAGAACCTAACCCCCGACGACATCGTAAAGATTGTCCACGCTATGAAAAACTACGAAGACTTTCTCGCCCCGGACCCAAGTTGTCTTTCCCCCCTTGGAGAGGACCTCCTAGCGACTGGAATCAAGAAGGAACTGGGAATAACAGACGAGGACATTGCCGCCGGCAACGCCTTTGTAGGGACCATACAGAGAAAACCAGCCACATATGCAGGCTTCCCATTCATCGTCGAAGTCGGGTTGGCGAGCTCACGAGACATTTCCACCGAGGGAAAGATAGTTCTCTTCAGGTTCGCCAACAAAATTCCCCTTCTCTTCGATGAGGCAAGCGACGTTTCCTGGAAAGTTGTGAACCAAACAATCGACTGGCGAAACTACAGAGTCATACCCGGTGAAACTCCGCTCGCCGTCTTCGTCCACTTGTGCAGTACAAAGATTCCCTATAAGACCGTGGGAAAGGAATTCATCGCCGACCGGCCGGATGTGGAGCATGAAATTCTCAACGCCATCCGAGAAGCGTGCAGGGACCTCAAACTCTACCTTTCGAGAAAAGAACACCTGGCTAAAGAGAAGAAGAGACTCGACGTCTTCGAGAAATATCTCCCGAAGGTTGCCCAGTTTTCCACCAAACTGGCCAAGCAGAAGAAAGAACCTGATGTTGGACCACTATTGAAGAGTGTGATGAAATATGGTGCAGAAGAGGAAGACCAAGAGCAAGAGTAAGAGTTCCATAAAGGAACGCAAGGAAAAAGTCCTAGGCACCCTTGAGGATCTGGGCGGGCAGGTGTACAAACAGATTCTCAAGAGCGAGTTTCCATCCTTCCGAATGCCCAGCAGGTCGATCTCTAACATCCTCTATGACGATAAGACCCGCCAGTACATCCTCGGCAAGAGAAGCGTCAAAAGAAGCGCCCGAAATGTACGCCACGTTCGTCCCTTCACTCAACTTCTCTGGACCGCCATGTTCGTCGACGAGCTTACCGGTCAGAACAAGACCAGCACTCTCAGGGATGTCTTCTACTCGGCCCAGGCCTACGAGATGGACTTTCAAGACCAGCAGGAGAGCGACAATCTAATCACTGACCTAGAGACAGTCAGCGGTTTCTCTCGGGAGGACTTCAATGTCTACCCCGAAGAACGAAGCGCCATCTTTGGCGACCTAACCGTCGAATATACAATTCCCGGGTACGAGGGAAAGAGGCTCAACCTCTCATCGCACCCGGACGGAGTGATGATAGGCCCTTCTCTCACCACGGCAGAATTCATCCGACCGGAAAAAAACAAAGTTGACAAGATCATCGCCATTGAGAAAGGTGGCCTCTTCACCAGGTTCATCGAAGAACGGGTCCACCAACGCTTCAAAGCTGTCCTAATCCACACGGCCGGGCAGGCGCCACGGGCGACTCGATTCCTTCTGCGCCGTCTAAACCAGGAGTTAGATGTTCCGGTCTACATCTTCACCGATGGAGACCCCTGGGGAATGCACATCGCCATGGTTATCATCTCTGGCTCGGCTAACGCGGCCCATCTTAGAGACCTAAACACGCCAGACGCGATTTGGGGCGGAGTATGGGCGACTGACATAGTGGACTATAAGCTTCCAAGCGACCCCTTGACAGAGCTGGATCTCAAACGGTTGAACGAGCTCGAGAAGGATCCCCGGTATGCGGGATCCTTGTGGAAGAGAGAGATTGAAACCTTCAGGAAGATACGAAAGAAGTCCGAACAAGAGGCCTTCAGCAGATACGGACTCACGTATATCGTGGACAAGTACTTGCCCCAAAAACTGAAGCTAAAGTCAAACTAGTCGAGTCTCGGTCCAGGTCCATGTGGAGAGTCTTCGGGGCTCGACAAAAGTCCGAAGTTCGAACGTTTCCCTCGGTTAGTTGCCCCGTTTTCCAAGCTCCTAGACTTTGCAGAGACAAAGCCTACAGCTGCAGAAACCCTTCTCGGTAGAGTTACAATTTCTTGATAGGCTTCTGAACTGGTAGTACGGGCAAGATGAAACTTGGCAAACACTACTGAAACAAAGCCCACTGCCGCATTTGCCCTCTCGCTTCTCGCAGGCCTATTCACCCTCTTCGGCGCGTTTCTAACAAGCGTTCTCGCACCACTCATAATCCAAGGAGTTGACCCATCAACAATTCTTGTCTTCAGCGCCATCGGTGGCGTACTGGTAATTGTTGGTTCTTGGCTACTCTACAATGACAAGGCACAGAGGAAGCTTGGGTCAATGCTCGTGATCGGTTTCTCCGTGATATCATTCAACTTCGTAGGGCTAATACTCGGCTTAGTGGGCGGATTCCTCGGGCTCACCTACGAGGCCCCTCAGAGCAGCCCCTCTTCAAGCCGCTCCTAAACCCGCCCACCCTAGCGGCGGGACCCCTACTTTTTTTATCCAAACATTCCTTGACTGTTTGCTGTGACTATCCACTCCCAGCAGAGAGAGACGGCGCCGATAAAGAATAAATTGGCCAGTCTCTATCCCATTGCAAGTGGCGGATGGTGTCGGCGCAGGTCCAGGGTTTCCACCCTGCCAGCTTCTTATCAAGCCAGACCGCTCGGCTCAAGGAAACAACAGCAGGCAAGAAGGCCCTAGCCGCTATTTCCGGAGGGATCGACAGCACAATAGCCGCCCTCCTCGCCAAACAGGCATTAGGGGATAGCCTGGTTCCTGTTCTGATCGACACGGGGTTGATGAGGCTGGATGAGCCTGAGAGAGTGAAAGCCAAGCTGTCCACTCCTCCAGTTAACCTGACGGTCAGGCTGGTGCGGGCCAGCGGGAAATTCCTCGATGCGGTCAAAGGGGACCGCCTGGCAGAAAGCAAGAGAAAGAAATTCCGCGAAGTGTTCTACCAAGTTCTGAAGGAAGAAGCGCAAAGGGACGACTGCGAATACATCGTCCAGGGAACAATCGCGCCAGATTGGATTGAGACCCAGGGTGGAATCAAGACCCAGCACAACGTTCTCGAACAGGTCGGAATCGACCCCCTATCCACTTACGGCTTCAAAGTGTTAGAGCCACTTGCAGACCTCTACAAAGACCAGGTGAGAAGCCTAGGAAAATACCTTAACCTTCCAAATGACCTATCGTTGAGGCAACCGTTTCCAGGACCCGGCCTCCTCGTCCGCTGCATTGGGCAAATTACCAAGACGAAGATTCAACTTCTCAAAACCGCCACAGGAATTGTTGAAGAAAAACTGTCAGCCTACAATTTCGACCAGTACTTCGCCGCTGTGATTGAGAACAAATTTGATACACGGCTGCCTATCAAACCCGTCCGAGAGGCAGCAGCTTCCGCCTTAGGCTTACCCCTGAACGAGGTCCGCACCGAGATCTTCGAACAACGGGTCACGGGCGTTAAGGGCGACGAGAGATGCTACGGCAGCCTTGTCGGAGTGAGACTGCAAGCGGAGAACCGGGAGTCGTACGGATGGCTCCAGGAAAGGCTTCTTCGAGTGCAATCGGCACTGGTCGCGAAGTTCCCCGATGTCACCCGTGTGGCGATACTCGTAAAGGAGAAGAGAGGTGGTGGGCCGCTTTCAGTCATTATCCGTGCAGTCTCAACCCGCGATTTTATGACAGCCTCAGTCTCACCCGTCCCGTGGAAGACACTGAAGGACGTCGCAGGTTCAATTCTCGAGGTTGAGGGCGCAGGCCAGGTCTACTATGATATCACGCCAAAACCGCCTGCCACCATAGAGTTCGAGTAGACAATGACCTTCGTGCCCGTCGTATTCGTAAAGGGGCAGTACAACCACCTGATTGCCAGAACTCTCCAGGACTTCGGGGTGGAATCTCGCCTCCTCCCAGCCTCGACAACAGTCGAAAAGCTGGAAGCCATGGGAGCCGACGGTCTCGTCATGGGAGGAGGCCCACAGCGAGTGCGAGCCTTGGAAGAGCTAACAGGAGAGTTGGCTGATGCAGCAGGCCTAATCAAGAAAGTTGATATTCCTCTGCTCTGCATCTGCGTGACACACCAGCTGCTAGCTACCGCTTACGGGGGCGAAACGGTTTCCGCGAAGAACCCTGAGTTTGGACCAGTGGAAGTCTCAGTCATAGACGAGGGAGGGATTCTCCAGGGGATGAAGCCCTCCTTCACAGCCTGGGAATCCCACAACGATGAAGTCGCTAGACCGCCCGGAGATTTCCGCGTCTTAGCCAGCTCAGCCAGCTGCGCAGTCCAAGCAATGAGGCATGAGAAGCTGGAGGTTTACGGTGTGCAATTCCACCCTGAGGTCACTCATACGCCGAGAGGGGTGGATGTTTTCAGGAACTTCCTCGGAGTCGTGCGGAAGTAGCTTCAAAATCAACAACCGACTCACGATCCACCAAGGCTGACCTGATCTTTTTCGCTAGCTCCTCCGCACTCAGGGAGAAGAGTATTGGCCATCCCTCTTGGGCGTTGTTTATCGGGTGCACGTTTATTCCCTCATCCTCGATCATCTTCATTTCGTCGGGCGCGTTCTTCCGGTTTGATGCTGGGACAAGGAGATCCGTAATCTTGATCTTTTCAGCCTTCAAGATCCCCACAAGCTTGCCCGCCTCCCTTCCCCGTCCCCCCAGCCCTCCAACTGGCCCCACATCCATCTTCAGCCCGATTGTCCCAGTCATGACTTTGGATTGGGATACTGTGACGTTCGACAGCTCGGATATGAGAGCGTTGAGCATCGCGTAACCAGCGCTGGGCCCCGATACTCCCATGCCCGGGGCTCCTTCCAGTATGCTTCGTATCTGGAAGTGCACGTGCTGCTTGGCCAGGCTCACTCGGATCTTAGACCAGAGCCAAGACTTGGCTGCCTCCACTGCGTTTTCGGCGCTCTGAACCACGCTGTCATCTGGGACAAAGCTCTGTCCCATGATCATGGAACTAGCCTGACCCGTCACAGCGACTTGTTTCTCACCGGGCATTGCCGGCCTAACAGTGCATTGTATTGTAAGTATGCCTCCTGTACCGCGGTCGCTGGTGTAGAGCCCGTAGGTGACCCCTGGGGTTGCTTGGGGAAGAATCAGCGCTTCCGCGATTTCCCGGTGCTCTTTGTCTTCGAGAGACTCCAGGCTAGCGATGGCTTGTTCAAAGTGGACAAGGCGTATCTTGTAATTATCCTGAGTGATTTGATCTCTCGACATTTCAATTCCTTCCTGCCTGTACAGAGCTAGCGTCTGGTCTAGCCTTTCAACGTCTTCGCCGAATTTGGTCAGGACCTGCCGCTCTAGGATGGGTTCTTTCTTCGCATGGGTCATTTCTCTGGCTGCAGCTACCTCAGAAGCCCAGAGTCGGTGAGCCTCGGCAATCGTCTCGGCGGCGCCTCTAGGGCTGAGGATGCGTTCATGCCGAAACATCTTGGTAATCTTGGGTGCTTCCACTTCTGGGTGGATGTACCGACGTAGGTTCTTGAGATGGATGGCCACTACCTCGTTCCATTCACTGTCATTGACGGGGGCGTGAATGTAGTAGATGTTAGGTTCAAACCGGTCTCGGGTCGCCTGGTCGATGAGCTGTTCCTTGTTCGACGTAGCGATTATGACAATTCTATCTTCTGGCCTGATCTCGCTAAGCTCAGCCTTCACCTGGGCAAGGATCTTGTTGCTGTTAGGGTCTCCCCCCCAGAAAACTGCGTCCGCCTCGTCCAGGAGTAAGATGCACGGGCTCTTTTGTCGTACGAGGGAGAAGAGATCTTTGATCCTCTTCTCAGGGTCACCCACGTAGTTGGCGCCACTCATCAGTTCTCCTCCCCTTACCTTGATGAAGCCTACGTTGTTCTCTGCGGCAGAAACCATCGCTAGCAACGTTTTGCCCGTGCCCGGGGGTCCTAGGAGGAAGAAACGGGGGTTTGACTGGTGGCCGAGTTCCGCCATTGCCGGGTTGAAAGCAAGGGCAACATGGTTGAGAATCTTATGCTTCACATCGTGGAGGCCTCCTATGTCGTCTCTTGACTGTTTAGGCTTCATCACATAGACGGCGTCCACGACTTCCTGAGACTTTTCCTGTTCCGAGTACAGCTTCATGTTTCTAGCAGCCAAGACGAAATCCTCGATGGCCACTGAGATTTTGGGCCTATCACCGCTTTTCATGGAGAACGTCGGATCGCGGAATTTCTCCCTTAACGGGGCTTCCTTGGATTTCCTGACTTCTCTGAAGATTTCCTGAATATCGCTGGGTGTTAGAGAGCTTCTTCTCCGGATGGTTGCCTCTCGCTCCATTATGTCCAGCAGGTCATCCGGTTTGATGTTGTTCCAGTCTTCTCGTTTCAGAAAGTCTCCGACGACTGCGAGAAGCATGTCGCGGGTTACTCCATCGTTCAGGCTGACCTTGTTAAGCCTTCGGCGAATGTCTTCGCGAATCTTCTCGTAGGCGTTTGTGGCAACGATGACAAGGGTTCGGGACTTTCCGCTGACCATCTTGTCCAGCCATCGGTTCAGTTCATCCTGAAGCCTCGTATCTTCGATCTCTGCACCCGTATCCCCCCTGACTTTGCGCCCGAAACTCTGGAATTCGTCAATGTAGACGACGGAGGGGACAGAGCTTGCATAGTCGAGGAAGCGTCCCAGTTGTCGGGTGCTCTTGCCATAGAATTCTGAGTAGACGTCTGACCCTTTCAATACTACCGGGGTGACAAGGACCCCGCTTCTGAATCCTTCTAGGAGCATCTCGCGGAGGGCTACCATCGTCAGAAAAGTCTTGCCTGTTCCGCTGTCCCCTGCCAGGCATACTGCCTTGGGCAACTCCTCCCTCCCGAAGTATTTTGTTAGCATTGGGTGTCGGAGCACGTGCAGTCTGAACGAGTCCAGTAGAAGGTTGAACTCCTTGTCTCGGCCGATTAGGTTTGACGGGGAGAACTTTTCTGGAGGATACTCCCTGTCCAGCTTTTCCTGTATTCGTCTGAATCTTCGGGGTGAAACCCGGGCTTTGCTCCATCTCGAATAGGACTTGTCTATGGTTCGGAGGGGGATGATGAGGGCGCGTCGTATCCAGGGGTGTCTGTCCCACCAGGGCCTCGTGGTCCCGAATAGGAATTCGGCTAGCTGGTCGTCGTTGGACGCCATTCGACGTTGAGTAGTCATCTTAGTCCTCCATCATTGGTTTCAGGTCTAGGAATCGGTCCAAGCCTTCCTTAGCTAGATACAATAGCGAGGCGATGGCAACCACGAAGAACAGTGAGAAGAAGTCGAGGAGGGAGAATAGTGGCAGGTTTACGAACAGTAGGTATTGGGCTATCAGGATGATTAGGAGTTCGCCCACCATTATTGCCAAGCTGATGGCGAATCCTGCGAGAAGACCTCGAAAGGCGATGTCTGTCCAGAGGTAGAGTTTGTTGCCCTTGTCTAGGGGTGGTAGGTGGCCTTCGAGCCTGCGTCGCTCGTCTTCGAACCTAATCCAGCGTAGGCCTACGAAAGCAAACTGTACGCCTAACACAAGGTACAGGATTTTGATCCAGGCTGGAAATGCTCCTCCAAACTGGGCGAGCCAACCGTAGAATGAGTTGAACCCCAGCGGGGATCCCTGCCCCGAGCCAGGGCCTGGCTGGAAGGTTGCGAAGATGGTTAAGTTTAGGTCTCCACTGGAAACGTAGAATGATGTTACTTGAGAGGTCGAATTGGCACTGTTGTTTCTGGTTTCTATGAAGGCAGTGTAGGCCGAGGAGGAGCTGAGCCAGAGGTTCAGAGTGTACTGTTGTGTCGAGTTGGTTGTTATGGTGAAGTTTTTGCTGGGATATTGGCTTGTCGAGATGGTTGCGGCCGTTAGGTTGCCTTGTACTATGACGCTCCGGATTGAGGACTGGTCTGACCTCACTATGAGAAGGTTCCCCGCGTCAAGGTTGACGTTCTCCTGGGGGTTCATGGTGGCCGCTGTCGGCCCAGCAATGACAGCTGTCGCGAGGCAAGTGGCCATAAGAATCAGGATACTTGTCCTTGCTTTCAATCAAACCACAGTTGCTGGGCTGACCACGTCCCCCGGACTGGGATGATGGCCTAACCCCCTGCTATATTGGCTCGATTGAGGCGAGGAATAGACTAACTCCTCGTAACTACTGGAGAATTGAACTGGTTACACGGGACCGGACCCATTGACCTTTTTAACCCGAAGTGGCCGGTTCCCAGCCACGTGACGAGGGTTCAGATTGGCCGAGAACTATAGTAGGCTGTTTCACCGGTGGGAGATTATTCGGGGTTGGGTCCCCGCCATCATCTTTGCTCTTGTGTCGATAGGAATCGAGCTCTTCTTCCTGGACTACTTGGTCGGGCTGGGGCTGGTTGACAAGCAGGTGTCGATTCCGATTGGGCCTTGGTCTCTTCCCATCTCTATGGCTCTTCTGGTATCGCTCGGGAATGTCGTTGTCCTTGTATCCCTCTGGGTTAGTGTTTTTGAAACCACGGCTTACGTTCGGACAGGACCCGATAGGGAGGTCAGGAGAATATTGTATCCTCTCCGCATGGTCCGCGTGGCAGCCCTTGTACTGACCCCTTTCACAATCCTCCTCTTCGTTCCTTACGTTCTGCTGTCGTCTTGGTTTCTTGGCTTCGCAAACTCGACTTCTGGCCTACAGGGGGTGGCCAGCTCACTTTACAACTGGGGTCTCGGGGTGGAGAAGCTGGATTTTTCTACGCGGTTCCTCTTATCCCAGCTTTTAGCTTCTCTGGGCGCGGTTGTGGTCTCAGGCCTCCAGGTGTGGAGAGTTCGGGGCACCCGGAATCTGGCGCTTCTACTGCGAAAAAGGCGTTAGACTAGGGCTTCGCTATCAGGAGCTCGGCTATCTTGCTGAGAGCTGCGAGGGAGTCGTCCTCGATGGCCTCAAGACCTGCTTGTGATGGCAGAGTCTTAGCACCCCTCCCATAGGCCACAACCAACAACCCTGACTTTCCGGACTTTATCAGCGAAGTTGTCTCCATCAAGATCTTGGCCGCTGCTGGGGTGACGAGGGGCACTGCGAGAACGTCGGGCTTCAACTCTGAAACCTTCACCATGGCCTCTTCGGCGGTCAAGTCTCCTCCTCCGTCGAGGGGTGTGAACCCGCCGATTTCTAGCATGGTTAGCAGGATTGTTTTGTCAAAGCTGTGAGGGTCCCCTTGAAGGGACGTTACCATGACCCTGCCTGAGATCCTCCTCTGCTCGACCCGGATGTCTGGGCGTATTGTTTCCAACGCTCGTTCGGCGGCTCGCTCACAACTCTCAACCCGTTCCATGGAATATCTTTCTACTTCATGCAAGTCCGCGACTATGTTCATCGTGTCAGATATTGCGTCAACCACATCGTTCGCGTCTTTTCTTAGCTGGAGAAGCTGTCTTGCGGAATGGGCAGACTGATCGCTCTCACCCTTCAAGATGAATTCCGAGAGTCTCTTCTCCTCTCGGTCTGCTTCCGAGAGCGCCGCTTCAGTAGACATAGAATCCTCTCTTGGTTTTACGCCCCAGGCTTCCTTCGGCGACCATTCTCGTGAGAGTTTGGGCCGGCCGGAAGCATTCGCCGTACTCTGCCTGTAGGACCTTCAGCGTGGAGTGCACTACGTCTAGACCTATGAAGTCGGCTAGTTGCAATGGCCCCATGGGATGGTTTGTTCCCAGTATGAAGGCTTTGTCAATGTCCTCCTTTGACGAGACCCTCTCGTCAAGCAACTTGATGCTCTCGTTGATAAAAGGCATGAGCGCCCTATTGACAATGAAGCCCGTCTTGTCAGCTGACTGAACCACGGTCTTGCCCAGGGTATGAACAAACTTGGACGCTTCATCAACCGTCTCTGACGAGGTTTCCTCTCCCCTGATCAACTCGACCAGTTTCATGGTGGGGACTGGGTTGAAAAAGTGCAGGCCTAGGACCTTGTCGGCCCGGTGTGTGGCCGCGGCTAGTTTTGTTATGCTGATGGATGAGGTGTTGGATGCTAGTATGGTTTTCGGGGGGCTTACTTTGTCCAACGTGGTGAAGACTTGTTGTTTTATCTCTGGATCTTCAAAGACAGCCTCGACTACTATGTCCGCGTTTTGACAGGCTTTTTGAAAGTCGACTATCCCGCTCAACCTCGACCTCGTCGAAGTTGCAGCCTTCCCGTCAATGAGCCCTCTTGCAACGCCTTTCTCTATGTAGTCGTGTATTCTCCGCATTCCCTGGTCTAGGAATCTTTGGTCCTGCTCGACTACTACCACCTCATGGCCAGAGATGGCTGAAGCGTAGGCGATCCCTGACCCCATTGTTCCCGCGCCGACGACGACGAGTTTCATCTTGACTAACCCTTCAAAGAGGGTTATCTTTGATAGAGTTTTCCATGTCTTGGCCAGAATGAATGAACGGTAGTTCTGGCATCAGGGGGCTTACCTTGTCAAGGAAGTCCGGAAGCTTTTCGACAGATAGGAGCACTACATTCCTATGGACGGGCCTCGGAGGTTCATAGAGGGTCAGTATTATGGGAAGGCATGCATATGCGCGGTTCTGGCTCAACCTCGTCGTTTTCTCTGACACGAGGTAGGCGGCTGCCTTTCTCTGGTGTTCTGCGGGTCGTTCAAACTTCGAAAGATAGTTCGGGGGCTTCCAATGCTTACAATCGAAGCAGAGTATCAACGGGCCCTTGACGCCCACCACATCGATCTGCCAGCTGCGTCCACCGCCCCTAACCCTTGTGTTTCGTTCGGATGAGAAGCCAAAATGGGCGAGAGAGTCTTTGGTGAATTTCTCGAATTCCTGCCAGTCAAGTAACCTTGCCGCTTCAAGAGTGCCGGCCTGCGCCAACCGTATGGCCAGATGGAGGCGTTGTTCGGATGAGAGAACAACCCCATCGTTTTCCAACAGGAGGCCTAGTTCCAATATTATCCCCCTTGCCAGGCTAGCGGTAGACCCTGAACGCGTGGCAACGTCTGTGAGGAAGGCTGTTCCGCCTGAACTAGTGAATCTTAGCAGCTCCGCAGCCAGTCTTCGATTGGCCACATCATTGAAGGGGTTTTCCAAGCTAATCAGAAGGAAATAATGGAGAATGTTAGAACCAACATTGCCAATGCGACAATGAAGAGAAGTTTCCTCGAATTACTTATCGGGCTAATATCATCTAGAGGTTCAACTCCGGAAATCCCCCTCCTTGATAGGGTCATGAACAGCAATAGGAGAATGGCTAATCCGTAGTACTGCATGATGAACATAGCGGCTACCCCAATTATCGTTGCGATTCGGTGTCCTTCTGCCCCGAAGGTGGCCCTGGATATGTGGCCCCCATCTAGCTGCCATGCGGGTATTATGTTCAGAAATGTTAGGAGGGCGCCGATCTGGGCGGCCCAGTCCAACTGGCTGTAGAGGAGAACATTCGCGCCCAAGTCGGGCCTCAAGACTCCTTGGAGGTTGCCGATTATGATGAGTATCAAAGGCGTATTCGGCCAGCTGGCGAAAGTGATGAGTCCTTGGCTTGTCAACTGGCTTGTCTGAGCATCGCTCAGAGGTAGCCCGAAGATGATGGCGAGCAATGCTACTACGATGGTAACTAGGAAACCGACCAAGGGCCCGCTCAAGCCCAGGTCGAACAGTTGGTCTCTGTTGGCCGGGGGCTCTCTGAGAGAAATGACTGCTCCGAATGTTCCGAAGGGGAATAAGAACGGGGGACCGGGAATGAAGTATGGTAGACTTGCGTCGAGTTTATGATACCTTGTAGATGCTTTATGTCCGAACTCGTGAAGTCCGATAATTGCCATTAGCCCGATGGCGAATTCTCCTGCCATTGAATATGGGTTCGCTAATGGTGCGATGATACTTGCGAATTGGCCCCATACGAGAAACCCGCCCACGAAGACCGTGCTCACGGTAGCCAGGAAGAGAACTAGATTAATGGTCTTGCGAGGGGGTCCCCGTTGCGGTTTCTGGACAACCTTTATGGTCATAGTGTCGCCCGAACCCCTAATCAGTGCTGTTAGCTTCTGAGGAGCCAGCTCCGCTAGAAGTTCCACGAACTTCTCCTTTACAGGCTCTGCGGCCACTTGTACAGTTGGGACGCCGTAAGGGTCTAGAAAGGCATCCTTCACTTGGAACTTCGACGCGACAATGCCGCGAATAGTTTCGAGTGATGGACCTACGTAGACTCTGACAGTTGCCTGAGTCACAGGCTGAGGTTGAGGAAGACCATCACTCATTCCGTCGGTCGCTTCTTCGCGGCACCCGACCTCCTGCGGATTTAAACGTGTTGTCACATGGTTCGTGAAAGTATTATTCAACGACAAGATATTATACGCCAGGAATAGTTTCGAAGGTTGAGAATCCAGTTGCTGGAGACGCCCTACCTCCTGCGGCCATTCCGCCCCGAGGATCTTTCGCAGGTCATAGAGATTAACAGGGTCTGCCTCCCCGAAAACTACAGCCCTTACTTTTTCATGGAAGTGTACAAGAGCTGTCCTGAAGCGTTCATAGTAGCCGAGGTCAACCGGAAGGTTATCGGCTACATCATGTGTAGGCTTGAGTTCGGCTTCTCTGACGTCCGGCGGTTCCGTATGGTACGGAAGGGACACGTTGTGTCAGTGGCCGTAATGCCGGACCAGCGAAAGCATGGGATCGGCAGAGAGCTGGTGGTGATGTCATTGAAGGCGCTTGAGTTGCATGGAGCCGAGGAATGTTTTCTCGAGGTCAGGGTAGTTAACGAGGAAGCTGTGAGTCTCTACAAGCAGATGAATTTCGAGACTATCCGGGTGGTCTCGCATTACTACCATGACGGGGCCGACGCCTATCTCATGAGCGCTAAGCTTCCTTTGTCCGAGAAGCCGAAGACTTCAGCCTAGCTTCTCGATGACCGGGTAGCAAGCCAGCCTACTAACAGCACACCGGTCGGAATCCCCACTAACGCAACAGCGAACATGTCCTGGAAGGGGAACATTCCGAATAGTCTAAGCAATAGAGTGATGAGGGAGAAGCACAGCATCACAGCCAATGCGGTGTTCCAGGCGAAACGCTCATCGTTCTCGGGAGCGTTCTGTGAGGGCTCCAACTTTTCCGGGTTGCTAGTTTTCCTTTCTACTCTTTGTCTTTCGATCCTGGGGGAGTTGGAGCAACCACTTTAGGGGAATGTTCTGGCTCGTTCCGTCCGGCAGAGCGCGCCTTATGCTAATGGGAAGGACTCCCTCCTCAAGCTCGAGCAGTGCTATGTCAATCGGAGACATTGAGGGATCCGTTGAATCGAGAAGTACGGGAGCCCCCATTGAAACCTGGAGAGCTCTAGCACCCACGACCCGTGCCTTCTCGAAGCGAGTGAGCTTGGGAGGCCCGATGATTATGCTGTCGGGTTCCCTAGAACTCACTGCTTCCCTCTTCGCCACCCTCTTCCTTTCCCTTCGGGGGACCCTTATCCTCCCTAGTCTTGGCTGCGGCTATTACGTCGTCTATCTTGAGGATCATTCCCGCTGCTTCAGCGGCTGACTTGATGACCTGCATTTTTACGCCGTGAGGTTCAATCACGCCCTTTTCCTTTAGGTCGCCGACCTTCCCTTCGACGAGGTCGACGCCAGCCCACAGCTGTCCCTTTTCATGCGCCGCCCGTAACTGGACCATGATGTCAATTGGGTCGAGCCCTGCATTTTCTGCCAGTGCCATGGGAACGCATTCGAGGGCATCTGCGAAGGCAATCACGGCCATCTGTTCCTTGCCTGACAGTGTCTGTGAGTACTCCCTGAGTCTTCGGGCAATTTCGGCTTCGGGGGCCCCTCCTCCTCCTACCACCCGGGGGTCTCTGACCACATCTCTCACAACGCAGAGGGCGTCATGAATCGACCTCTCCGCCTCATCTACTAGCCTTTCACTTCCACCCCTGACGAGTATTGTCACTGCCTTGGGGTTCTTGCATCCCTCCACGAATACCATCTTGTCGTCGGCGACCTTTCTCTCTTCTACGAGTTGTGCGTTTCCAAGGTCTGCGGGCTTGAGATCGTCGAGGTTACTAACGACCCTTCCGCCAGTCGCCTTGGTAAGTTTCTCCATGTCAGATTGTTTGACTCGTCTCACTGCGAGAATGCCCGCTTTGGCCAAGTAATGCTGAGCCACGTCATCTATGCCCTTTTCGCAGAGGAGCACATTGGCACCGGATTCCTTGACATTGTCGACCATGTTCCTCAACATCTTCTCTTCTTCGTCGAGGAATGACTTCATCTGTTCCGGGTTCTCTATGTTGATCTTCGCGTCGAACTCTGTTTTCTCTATTTCCAGGGGCGCGTCTACCAGTGCGATCTTCGCCTGTTCAATTCTCTTTGGCATGCCGGGATGGACAACTTCCTTGTCAAGGACTATGCCCTTGATCAATGCAGTGTCCTCAAGGGCTTCTCCAGGTTTTTTCTCCACCTTCACATCGTCGATGTCGACCCTGTAGCCCTCGTCCGTCTTCTCCGCAACTTGGAGGATTGCGTTGACAGCCAGGTCTGCCATGGTGTTCTTGTACTCTGCCAGAATCTTACTGGCCAAGGATACTTCAGCAATTTTTCTCAGGCTGGTCCTGTCGGAGGGGTCGATCTTTACCGCAATTTGGTCTAGGATTTCCAACGCCTTAATGGAGGCGGTTCGGTATCCGTCAACGATGATGGTTGGATGGATGTTCTGGTCGATTAGTTCCTCGGCTTTCTTTAGGAGTTCGCCGGCCACGACGACCGAGGTCGTGGTCCCGTCCCCAACTTCGTCATCTTGAGTCTTGGCTACTTCCACCATCATTTTGGCAGCAGGGTGCTGCACCTCCATCTCTTTCAAGATGGTTGCGCCGTCGTTGGTGATGGTAACGTCTCCGAAGCCATCCACCAGCATCTTGTCCATGCCCTTTGGGCCCAGCGAGGTCTTTACCGACTCTGCGATGACTTTTGCGGCCGTGATGTTTGCCTTCTGGGCATCGCGGCCCCGGTTTCGGGATGTTCCCTCTTTCAGAATAATTATTTGTTGTCCAGCCAATTCAGACAATTCTTTCCATCTCCTGGTTCGATGACACCGACAAAAAACGCGCGCGATATAAATCTTGGCAAGCTCTTGGGCTTTGAAAACTAAAGGAATTGTCCCTTACGGGTGTCGTGGGACCAAGAACGAGCATTCTAGGCTCATTTTCGACGATTTCGACCCCCATTTTGGTTGGCCTGAAAGATGGCCACCACGAAAAACGGGTGAGACGACTAACGTAACGTTCCTGAGATTTGCGAGGTTCTAAGGTTTCTGAGTCTACCGGAGGAAAATAGTCACATCTTCATACCGAGCTTTCCGTCTTCAACCCAAGGCTTGAGTGAGATAACGAGGAGCCGTCTCTTCGGCAAAGTGTGTTTGTAGCGTCTCGGAGCTAAAGCCCGGAACTCTAGTGAGGAAATTCATTTTTAGGCACGTTGTCATTGAAGAGACAGTGCAGAGTTTGATAGCGTACGGATAATCCTACGGACTATCACCGGCAAGCGAAATTGAAAGTTCTCGCTGTCCGGGAAGTCGTCTAGACACAACTGTGCCAACTCTTTTAGCCTAAACTCCAATCTGAGGACGTAGAGGAGCCTCACGATTCACTTTGCGAGAGCTGATCAGAATCAATCAGCCATTCCTAGGGAAAGAAGAAATTGACTCGGCAGTGGATGTTCTCAGAAGCGGTATTCTGACCGATAAGAGCGGTATGGGCCCTCGCGTTCTCGAATTTGAGAGAAGCTTTGCAAAGTTCGTGGGAACGAAGCATGCGGTTGCCTTGGTGAACGGGACAGCCGCCCTTCACGCAGCACTCCTTGCTGCAGATGTGCGTCCAGGGGACGAAGTAATACTTCCCTCCTTTACCTTCGTAGGAGCAGCTAACGCGGTGCTCCTAGCTGGTGCAACACCCGTCTTCGCTGATATTGACAAGGAGACCTATTGTCTAAGACTAGACAGTGTGGAAGAGGCCCTAACCCGAAAGACAAAGGCGATTATCCCGACCGACATGTACGGGTTACCGGCAGACCTTGGTGCCGTTTTGGATTTTGTGCATGGAAAAGGTATTGTTGTGGTCGAGGATGCAGCCCAAGCTCACGGGGCGCTTTTCAACGGCAAGAAGATAGGTTCCATTGCCGACATGACCTGTTTCAGCTTCTACGCTGGGAAGAACATGACCACTGGTGAAGGAGGAATGGTGACCACTAATGACGACGAGCACGCGCAAGCTCTCCGAATGATTAGGTCGCACGGTGAGCAACGTCCGTACTGGACAGTTAGAATCGGGCACAACTATCACATGACGGAGGTGTGTGCAGCGATAGGATATGCCCAGCTGAAGAAGTTGCCCTCATTTCTCGAGAAGAGACGAAGGAATGCTGAGATTGCGACGGAGAAACTCGGTATGTCCGGCAAACTCATCTTGCCTAGAGAGCCTGAGGGCCGCAAGCATAGCTGGTATCTCTACACTGCCCGTCTCAGGGGCGTAAACGCTGCTAAACGTAACAAGATAGTGGACCGCCTATGGACCAAGAACATAGAGGCAGCCGTCTACTATTCAACCCCTGTCCACTCTACTCCGCTCTACCGCGATGGCAATGTCGCAAGAAGGGGAAGGCTTCCTGAGACGGAAAAGGCGTCACGGCAAGTGTTTTCCCTACCAGTTCACCCGAGAGTATCCGAAAGTGAGATTGAATATGTGGCTGAGACGCTGAGGAAGACTATCGCTTAGCGCCTAGATGATTTTTGCCGAGCGAAGAGTATCTTCGATGCTAGGTTTCGTCATTTCTCTGAGCTCATAGCTCACTCTGGCTGTTGGCCTCGGGAACTTGATTAGCCTTCGGACATCTGCGGGGGTAGCGATGATAATGCTGTCGCAGTCTACCTTGGCGATGGTGGCTTCTAGATCGCGCACTTGTTGCTGCCCGTAGCCCATTGTCGGTAAGACCTCTTTCAGGTGAGGATACTTCCTGTAGGTTGCTTCCATTACTCCCACGGCGTATTTCCTGGGGTCAACGATTTCTGCGGCATGGAATTGTTTAGCCGCAAGGTACCCGACACCGTACGCCATGTCTCCATGGGTGACGGTTGGACCGTCCTCGATAACCAATACTCTTTTTCCCTTTACAAGTTCTGGCTTGTCCAGAACAATATCGGACGCGGCCTTGATAATCGCCGCACCGGGGTTTAGGGTTTTGACGTTGGACTGCACTATTTCCACGTTCCCCTCCTCAGCAGAGTTCACCTTGTTTATGATTGCAACGTTCGCCAGACGAACATTTACCTCGCTGGGATAATGTGTCATTTCAGCTCCCGGACGTAGGGGATCTAGGACCACAAAATGTATGTCTGGTTTGATGAATGGGATGTCGTTGTTTCCGCCATCCCACAAGATTACCTCTGCTTCTTTTTCGGCCTCGGTAAGTATCCTCTGGTAGTCGACGCCGGCGAACACGACAAAGCCATTTTCAATGTGGGGCTCGTATTCCTCCCTCTCCTCGATTGAACAATCGTACCTGTCCAGGTCCGCGAATGAGGCGAACCTCTGACTCACCTCTTTGGAAAGGTCTCCGTAGGGCATTGGATGCCGAATTACAGCGACCCTCTTGCCGTGTTTTCGGAGAACTGAGGTTATTTTCCTCGAAACAGTGCTCTTTCCCGCCCCGGTTCGCACGGCTCCCACGGAGACGACTGGTAATTTGGACCGAAGCATTGTGCTTCGCGGCCCGAGGAGCTGGAAGTCGGCGCCAGCAGCCATCGCGATTGAACCCTTGTGCACCACCTCGATATTTGAAAGGTCACTGTAGGATAGGACGACCAGATCCGCTTTCTTCTCTTGTACGAGCCTAGCCAGGTCTTCTTCTGGAAATATGGGAATCCCATTCGGATACTGGGCCCCGGCCAACTCTCGAGGATAGGTTCTGCCTTCAATCCCTGGGATTTGAGCGGCCGTAAAAGCTACAACTTGGTAATCCGGAGAATTCTTGTACACAAGATTAAAGTTGTGGAAGTCGCGGCCCGCAGCTCCCATTATTATGACCCGTTTCATCGCTGTCAGCCGACATAGTGGCGCAAGTTTTCAGCGAGCTATATAGCTTGGCTGACCAACCTCCATAATGGTAAGGTAAATTGTCGATTGATACTAAAGATGAAATTTCAAGGCCAAAGGTCGTGTTTTCAATCGAAGGGGTTGGCCTCGCTGAGGCTGAGTTCCACCGTTTCGCATCGCCCCGGACTGCGGACTCACTGTTGAAGAGGCTGCCGGTTCAGGGCCGGGCGGCCCTCTGGGGAGAGGAAATCTACTTCAAGGTTCCCGTGAAGGCTCCCGCGGAAAACCCACGGAGCATTGTTGAGGTGGGTTCCGTTGGCTACTGGCCTGTGGGGGATGCCGTCTGCGTTTTCTTTGGACCGACTAAGCCGTACAGCCCTGTAAACATGCTCGGAAAGATAACGAAGGGGCTTGAGCTGTTTCGGGGGGTGAAGGAGGGAACTTTGATAGAGATTAGAAGGGCTTAGGCGGCGGCAGGCTGGTAGATACGGACCCTAGCATTACCGCCGACCAGTCTAACTAGCCTTCTTCGCTCCAAATCCTCCAAGAGGTCCTTGGCAACGCTCAGGCGGAGATTGTATTGTGTGGCCATGGCAAAGGGTGTTATGGCTCCCATCTTCTGAACCTCGGAGAGAAACTTCGGGTCCGATAGGTCGGGGGCTTGTAGCCCACGGGGGCGCTTCTCAGCGATGGCTTTGGCCTTTCCCTTCTTCTGTTGTCCTGGCGATTCGTCCTTCGTACCCTTTTGGTCTTGGGTTTTCTCCATCTGCGCCATGCTCTTCTTTTTTGCACCGCCCAAAACTATCGACCTAGGACCGGGCCAGTTCTCGAACATAAATATGTTTTCCGGGAATGGCGCGAAACCCTTATTCTAAGTAGCCGGAATGCTTGCAGTCAGTTCAAGGTCTGAATGGGAATTTTGAAGCTTGTTACTGTGAAGTTACCTGAGAAACTCGTAGTCGATGTGGACCAGCTGGTTTCGGCTGGGATCTATCACAACCGAAGCGATGCGATACGTGCGGCCGTGAGGGATCTGCTGAGGCGAGAGCTCTGGCGGACGGAGCGGGGCTAATCTATGCTTACGGATTCTCTCGCGTATTCCAGAGCGGTCTTCTCAGGGCGAGGGCTTCTGGTGATGCTTCTACCTATTATGAAGTAGTCCGTGCCGGCTCTCGACGAATCCGCTAGCTGGCCTCCTTGGGCCCCGACTCCTGGAGAGTAGATCGGGACCTTGTTTTGAAGAATGGATTTGACTTCTCGTATGATATTCGGACGGGTTGCCCCAACGACTGCACCGTCAGCTCCCCATCGAACCGCGTCGTTAGCGAACGATCGGTATTGGGATTCAGGTGTCCTTTTCCCTTTTGCGACGACTTTCTGCCCATAGCCTTCGGAGGCTCCCGGGTGGCTCATGTACGTTAGTAGGATTACTCCATGATGGTGCTGGTGGGCGAGCTGAAAGAGGGGTTCAAGGCCGCCCCGCCATCCGGTGAAGGGATTCGCAGTAAGCCCATCGAAGCCCATTCGGAAGTAGGCCTCTGCGATTGCCCGGTTTGTCTCTCCGATGTCGTTGATCTTATCGTCAATGATGCAGGGAATACCGTTACCATGAACGATCCTGGTTAGACGCTTGGTGCCCCTGGCACCGAGGTTCAGTACTGTCTGGCGACCGAGCTTGACAGCACAAACACTACTGATTGTCCGTTTGAGAAGGCGCTCGCTCCTCTCAAGCAGTCCCTCGCGGGTTCCATCATTCACGTCAAGGGCTAGAACGATTCTGGTTTCGCGGTTTTGTGAAGAACGACAAATCCATTCCTTATAGGATCGGGCGTTTCGTTCTATTGGCCTCAATTCTGGTGGCTAGAAGAGGCGGATGCTGACAGCGCGTTATTTACGTTTTGTCGGGTTGACCATTGTCCCAATTTCCGCTTCTAGGTCTTCTCGCGGGATCTTCTTGGGCGGTGCTTTGAAACCATATGCTGAAATCGCCCCCAAAAACCGTCCATTGTTCCCGTCAGTGGCAACTTTGACCATCCGAATGACATCTACCAGGACTCCAGCGCATGCTGGCCCGTCCTCAAGGGAAAGCCGTATGTCCATTGTGAATTCGGTTCCGGCGAAATATTCACCCCTTATCCAGAAATAGCTGGTCCGCCGGTTCTCCATGAAATCTACGTAATCTGACGATCCGGCGACGATCGGAAACTTGTACGGAACCGTGGCGGCAACAGCTGCCGTCTTAATGTTCCTCTTGATCTCGTACCGTTTCTTGTCCAGCGCCATCTGGGATTCTGTTCCGCCCCCGATGTCAAGCTGGTAAGTCTCGTCGAGACGCATACCTCTCCGGTCCAGAAAAGACAGTAGGTTCTTGTGCAGGATCGTCGAGCCTATCTGGTCCATCACGTCGTCGCCTACGAGGGGCAACCCTTTCTTCCTATACTTCGCTTGCCACTTGACGCTGGACGCGATCATTGCTGGAGTTGCGTTGATGAACCCGCATCCGCTCTCCCAAGCTGCCTGGGCGAACATCTCGCTGGCCTTGGACGCGCCCGTCGGGGCTAGGTTTACCAACAGATCTGCCTCGGACTCTTTGAGGACCCGAGTTACGTCGCAGGGTTTTGAATCGCTGAGCTGGATCTTGTCGCCAGCGATTGGGGATATACCATCAAGAGGCTGTACCATCTCGACTCTCACACCCGACTTGACTGGATCCGCGATTTTCCTGACGTTGTTGGGCTCAGCAAAGATTGCTTCGGACAGGTCCCTGCCTACTTTTCGACGGTCCACGTCGAAAGCGGCGACGAAACGGATGTCTTTGATATTGTATTCACCAATCCTAGGATTGGTGACTCCGACAGTCTTGCCCCCTTGACCTTGGTAATAGTGCAGACCTTGGACTAGACTTGAGGAGCAGTTTCCAACTCCAGCCAATGCCACTCGTATTTGTTGACCCAAAACTAAGTCTCGGGATGCTTGGAAGGCCATGTATGAAAAGGCTTCCGGGGCTTTTCAGGGAGCTTCGTGAGGCTTATCCCCGGCCAACCTTCTAGGGCATAAGTTCGGGCCCGATGTCATCGTCACGAGCTGTTCTCATCTGAAAAGGTCGGAGTCTTCCGGCCTAATCAGATCTCTTCCAGTTCCACTCCCCCGTCGAAACTTGTACCCTCGAACAACCGCAACGGGCACTCGGTCTGCTTTGTTCATCACAAGCTCCGCGGCTGAAGCCAGTTCGTCGGCTACAGCGATTTCGGTGACGCGCAACACGTGGCGGTACATGTCTCGCGTTCCGCGATAGTCTCGTATTGGTCTTAGGCCTGAGACCCCGATTGCAAAATTAACCTGTCCGATACGCCATGCCCGTCCGAAAGTATCAGTTATGATTACTGGCACGTCCTGGCCGGTTAACTGGCGGATGTTGCTTCGGATGCTTGCTGCGGACTTGTCAGGGTCTTGGGGGAGGAGGGTAACAGTGTCAGAGGACTTTCCCACATTGGACATGTCTATGCCCGCGTTGGCGCACACGAAGCCGTGTCTCGTCTCAGTGATAAGATGACCATTCTTCATCCGAATCATTTTCTTCGATTCCCGAAGGATCATCTCCACATGCTTGGGGTCTTTGTCGGCTTCCCTCGCTATTTCTAGGGCGAATGGTGATGGTCTAACCCTCCCGAGGGAGACTATTCTGCCCTCAGCTTTGGAGACGATTTTCTGGGAGACTACGACTATGTCGGCCCTCTGAATCTCCTCACCCGCCTCGCGAATCTTGGTAACAATCAGTTTGCCCAGATGGTCTCCTTTCGAGATGTCCGGTAGACCTAGAACTGGAAATATTGTCAGCATTTGACTAGGCACCCACGGGGAAAAAGGACTCTAGTTTCTTGGCACCTGTCAGTTCCTCATAGTCGAGCTCTAGGGCGTCCAATACCTGTTCAAACGTTGACCGTATGTATTCCGTGTATTTGCTTACATCTATCTCCTGAAGGTTGGCCAACTTCACTGGTTTGACTCCGGTTCCTCCGGAGACCTTCACGAAACTGACGAGGTCGCCGGCTTTGATCTCGGTCCCGGTCTTCTCCAACTGTTGTGCAGCCTTCACATGCTGCGGCGTTGTCTTGGTGTAGCCTCCCACCGATTTCCCTATCATCATGTTGAAGGCAAGGTCTTCGAGGGTATACTTTCTGTTTCTCAACTTGCTATAGGAATCCCGAACGAGATCGCGAATCTTGACTCTGGCCTGGTCGAAGTCTGCCGGGGATTTCACTTCTCCCAAGATCTCGACGAGGCTGGTGAAGGTTAGTTTGAGAAATTCTGGTATGTGCCGCTTCTTGCCGGTCAGCCCCTTGATGTCGACTCTATTATCCTCGTGAACACCCAAATAGTTTTTCTTCCGAATGCTCAGGGCAACATACCGGTAGTTCTTGTCCACTTCCAGCTCCATTCCCAGCTCCTTCTTGGACCAGTGAATGAGTTCGTCCAACTTTTCCCGGGAAGGAGTTCCCAGGAAAATGGAATCTGTATCTCCGTAGAAGACCTCGATTCCCAGTTTCTTCGCCTCGGCGATTGTGTTTGTGATTGAGTACCTTCCCACCGCTGCGACCGATTCTGCAAGAGGTGGGCAGTAAAGAGAGAACCTGTCTGCGCCAAAGACCCCATAGCTGGCGTTTAGTACCACTTTGAGGGCGTTCTGAACGACCTGGTACCAGCTGAGTAAGCTGGGGGGGAGAGTCCTGTCTTTGGATCTGGGTTTGTACCATTTGATTCTCAGGTCTCTCAGAGAGCCTATGAGTTGACTCTCCATGGCTTTCTTTTGTTTGCAAACCCAGTGGTCTGTGTCTGGGATCTTGTTGCTTCTGCAGTCTGGATGTTTGCAGACAATCGTCTCATAGCCCAGATTCCAGGTTTTCATGATAGATGGGTAGAGTGACGCAAAGTCGAGGACTGCAACTCCGAAATGAACGCCTGGAACCGGGTCCACCACCATTCCTCCCTTGTACTTCTTCCCCTTGATGATGGCCGTGGTGCTGGTAGCACCCTTAGCGTTCTTGATATCCTCCGCCCTAGGAATGAGGTACCCTCTGTCTCGGTGTTCTTTGAACATCATGCTTCTAATCCACCCCGAGACCCCTTGACGGGACATGTCCTCCATAGGGAGGTAGCTGATACGTGAAAGGGCTGTGACGAGCTTCATCACCACTTCTGCTTCGAAGAGGGTCAAGTTTAGCACGAGTTCTGCGTCCTGGTAGCAGTACGCCGCCAGCTCAGCGTAGGAGAGACGGGACACGGAGGCTGAGATTTCCAACTTTCCAGTCTCGAGAAGTGCTTCAGAGATTGCGTCGAGGGTCACTTCTCGGTATCTGTTGCCGAAAGCATAGACTTGGATGGATCTGTTGAAGAAGAACTTGTACAGGTCAAGGTGGACTCCATACTTGAGCCCAGCCGATTCTCTTCCAAGCTCTATGGGAATCTGGTCTCGGGTGAAGCCGATTCTCTCTGCGCGGTGGAAGAGGTAGCGCAGGTCAAAATCGTCTCCGTTGAATGTCAACACGAAAGGATAATCATTCATAGCTCTGAATAATGCGGCGAGGAGTTCCTCTTCCGTGTCGTAGAATTCAACTTGGAAATCTGTGGCCTCTGCGCCAGTTTGGCCAACATAGTCGGATCTTTTGAGGATCAGGACTCGTTTGGTGTCGTCGGAGGAGCAGAGGCTGGCACAGATGACCCGGTACTCAGCTTCCGTGGGGTCTGGGACGCGGGTTTCTAGAGGAGAGTGCACCTCTATGTCAAGAGCGACCCTTCGATAATTCGGGACCGGGGCCTCCAGCATTCGAAGCCATCGGGCCAAGAGCTTCCTGTACTCATCATCCCCTTCCTTGAGAAGTTCGCTCCGGTCGATGGGGGAATCGGTCGGCTTGGTAAGCTCCAGCTTGCCTGATTTGACCCCGTAGGTCATTCCAGGCTCGAGCCGGCGGTCATAGATGTAATTCTCAACATACCGAATATCTGCTTCCCATGCTGTAATGATGTCCCGTATGCACCCTGTTGGGCGTCCCCCAATGGAGAGAGGGTCCCTAGCGTAGATGATGGACACCGGAATTACCCTGCCCTCGAGGGCATCGTACCGCGTGGCCTTCTCGATGCGAAGGAAACCGGGATGTCTTGTGAGCAGCTCTACCTTTCGGAGGTCCTCCGGGGTCTTCTTCGACAGGCAGTAGGGCAGGTGCCCGCTGCTGTCGTACCAGAAGTGTATTTTATGGGTCTGAGGTTCGTAGAGCTTGACGTAGACGACTCGTTTCTCTCCGTCATACCCGGCCCCGACGAAGTACGACTCGCTGAGGTTGGACGGAATGCTCGGGCGCAGGACCAGCAGGCGCTTGGGATCCTCCTTGGGCTTGTCAGGGAGGACCTGGGGCTTGGGGATATACTGGTCGAGGCTGGATAGCATCAGGAATGGCGCTGCAAGGGCTTATCGGTAAAAAGGTTCCCCGCACGCTGAGTGCCCAATGACCACCTCCAGCTTTTCCTCGGAGGCCAGAATCGCGATTGAAGCGCTGGTTCTGGTTGAAAGAGGGCTGAGTGAGAGATCAGCCGTCGCAAGGGTTTCAGGGCGCGATTCGAAGAATAAGGGGTTTCAGGGCGGGGCACTGAAACTCGTACTTGGAACGGTCGCAGAGCAAGACCTGTTAGACAAAATTGTTCAGAAAGCCCTTCCACGCCGCAATCTGTCAGTGGAGGAGCGTTGTCTCGCGCGCTTGACGGCATGGATTGCTCTCAACCAAAGTCGGATTCCGGCGCTGGAAGCCATGTCGGGTCTCAGGGTGCTGGCCACGGCGAGGTTTCGACCTGACCTAGAATACCTGTGGGGTTTTCTCCAAACATTTGAGGTCAGCAAGCTCTTTGCTGGACTAGGGGACGCTGACCGGGTCGCCCTTCAGACTCACCACGGGCGCTGGTGGGTGGACTATTGTTTTCGGGTGTTTGGTCGCGGAGAAGCGATTCGAATTCTAGGCTTTCACTCCCGCCCCAGATACGTTAGGGTCAACTCCCTGCGCAATGATGGAGCAACAACTCTCCCGAGGGAAGCGAGAGCCTTCAGCCATCTCCTGGAGCCTCTCGACTCGTTTCCCGGCGTCTATAGAGTCACTCAGTCCCCATCGTCCTTCTCGCCATTATTCTCGAGCGGGCTCCTTCAGTTTCAAGACCTTGCTTCCTATTGCTCAGTCTTGGCGGGAGACCCGAGGCCCGGCCAGTTCATGCTTGACCTTTGCGGGGCTCCGGGAGCCAAGACCTGCGCCCTTGCACAGCTAATGAAAAACAATGGCGAGATTATCTCGGTAGATTATTCCGTTCCTCGCATGAAGACCTGGAAGACAGAGATGGATAGGCTAGGCGTTAGAATCGGCAACCCTGTGATTGGTGACGCTTCTCGTCTGGGCCTATCCGGCCTTTATGATTTGGTGCTGGTGGATCCTCCGTGTAGCGGAACAGGAATTTTCGACCGCAACCCAAGAATGAAGTGGCATATTACCCGAGAGCGAGTGGAACGTTATTCCCAACTGCAGGGACGCATGTTAGAGGAGGCCTACAGGCTCTTAGATCCAAGAGGACGAATAGTCTATTGCACGTGCAGCATAACAGTCGAGGAAAACGAGGGGGTAGTGTCGAGCTTTCTGGGAATGCATCCCGAAATGCAGGTTCGGCCGTTTCCATTGAGCCGAACTATTGGTTCCCCGGGGTTGAGTGGGCTCTCGGAGTGCAGGAGATTCTATCCACACTCAGACGGGACCGCTGGCTATTTCATCGCCAGACTTGAACGCTCGAATTGAGCCCTTTGAAGGGGAGAACTGACCACAAGACGCCCGAAAGAATAGAGATGCGAGGGGGATTCTCCTAAGAACCGTAGAGTCGACTACGTCCGACCAAGTCGGTTAGTATGGGCATCAGGTCGATTCCCCTGATCCTTCCAAGGTTGCCTCGTGACGCGGTCGACTCGCTGAGCTTCAGCACTCTACTCGCCGGTACGTCAGGCCCTGCTATGACCACGGGCACCGGGTCCCCAGTATGGGTTCCATAGGCTACTGGAGTGGCGTGGTCGGAGGTGAGGGCAAAATAGTTGAGTCCAATGTCGACCTCGTCCATTATGTGGCCGACCAGGGTATCAGCCTCTTCCAGCGTTCTCACTTTGGCTTTGAAGTCGCCGTCGTGGCCTGCAATGTCTGGTGCCTTGACGTGGAGAAGGATGAAGTTTTTCTCCCTAGATCCTTCTATCACTGCCTTGGCCTTCGCTTCGTAGTCTGTCTTGAGACTCCCCGTTGCACCCTTGACATCGATGACTTCCATTCCAGCGGCCGTAGCCAGGCCTTTGATTAGGGCTGTTCCTGAAATGCATGCACCCCGAAGGTCAAACATAGACTTGAACGTTGGAAGGTTCGGGACGGTTCCAGCTCCCCTTGTTAGAACAATGTTGGCAGCCTTCTCGTTGTCGTTTGCCCTGTCTAGGTTCAGGGGATGTTCGCGTAGAACCTCGTGAGACCGTTTCACGAATTCGTTGATGGCCGCGGCAGTCCTCTTGGCCTCGTCGCTTCCATCCAGAGCTTTTGCTATGGCGATCTTTGACCCCTCTTCCTTTGGGTCCACATCCGACACCATCCGTGAAAGTTTCTCGCCTCGCAGAACTAGAACTGCCCTGTGTTCTACGGTGGCTTTGAAAATCGTCCTTACGCCAGGGACGCTATCTATCTTGATAGCATCCACGGCTTTGGCAAGCTTTGACGTTCCCTTCCTAATTCTACCAGCTCGACGATCCGTGACCCGAAAGTCATCATCAACAGTGGCAAAGTTGCACCTAAAGGCCACATCCGAGGCTGAAAGGTCCAACCCTGCACCTATTGCTTCTATGGCTCCTCTACCCGTGTAGTACTTCGATGGGTCATAACCCAGAAGCGCCATGTTCGCTACGTCGCTTCCCGGTCTAATGCCTGGCGCTATGGGGTCTAATTGCCCGACGAGACCGCCTTTGGCCAACCGGTCCATGTTCGGCGTGTTGGCGTACTCCATCGGGGTCTTGTAGTCATGATCTATTAGTGGACGGTCTGCCATCCCGTCTACTATTAGCAGTACTGCTCTCTTGTCTGCCAATGCTAAATCTAATCTACCCTTGCCCTGCAAAACAGTATATGAAACCTTGGATTGTTATCGATGCGATAAGGAAAGCCGGACCGTTAGCCATGATTTCCGCCGCACAGACGAGGGGGAGAGCGGCGGCAGGTTCTGGATATATTTTTCTACTTCGCCCGCTTCGGTTGTCTTTCCAGCCCTAGCGGAGGTCGAAAAACAGTTGCCATGGACAAGCCTTCTGCTAGCTCAGCAGCCGAAAATTCTGGAGAATTGCCGGGTCTAGATTGGGACGCGGGTCGGCTTTGGAGCGAGTGATAAGTCATGGGGCCGCTCGCATTTGATACATTGATTGAGGTTTGGGCTCAAGCTTACTAATCGCAGCCCAGCGGGGAGGAGGCGTTTGACGATTGGGAGAATGTATAGTCTGCGCAAGCTCGACGGGAGAAGAGCGGGATGAATATTGCGCTTCGCACCTTAGAGCTCTGGGAAACATGCGGAAGGAGTTCCAGAACTGGTCTAGGGCATACGGAGGCATTCGGCTTGAGTTGTATCTCTCTAGATTATCCGAGCTTCCCGAGACAGGTGAACGAGTGAAAGACCTCGCAAGCTTCCTGACAAAAAATCCCGGTAGGTGGTTGGATTGAGGACCCTTGTGGTCTGCGAGAAACCTGACGGAGCGGCCAGAGTCGCGCGAGCAATCGATGAAGAAGCGATTCCGCAGAAACGAGAAACGCAAGGAGTGCCATTTTTCGAGTGTGGGACGCGGGAAGGAACTGTCGTTGTCTGTTCAGCCCTCGGGCATCTCTACTCTGTCGACTCTAAGGACAAGTCTGGCCGGCGTTCCTATCCGGTTTGGGACTTCGGTTGGAGGCCGAAGAGTGAAGTCGAGCGGACTTTTACAAAAGTTGGAAAGTGGATAAGAGCAATCAGCCTTCTTGCCAAGAACGCGGACCGCTTTGTCAACGCTTGCGACTATGATATTGAAGGTTCGCTAATCGGCCACACTATACTTCAGTACGCTTGCGGTGGCGCACAATCCCATGCTGCCCGGATGAAGTTCAGCACGATGACCGACAAGGAGCTCAAGAATGCGTTTCGAAACAGCGTTCCTGAAGCTGACTTCTCCCTCGTCGAGTCTGGCAAATGCCGGCACGAACTGGACTGGCTTTATGGGATCAACCTCTCAAGGTTCATGACCAACTCTGTTCTAAAACAGAACAAGGGCTACGCGACTCTCAGCACGGGCCGGGTCCAAGGGCCCACGCTGAGCTTCGTGGTGGAGAGAGAGGAGGAGATTGCATGCTTCGTTCCCTGTCCCTTCTGGACAATCGACGCAGAAGTCCAATACGAAGATCGTTCCTACGCTGCCGAGTATTACCAAGAGAGGATTCCAACCTCCCGAGAGGCGCAACAGGTGGTTCTTGACTGCAAGAACAAGACGTTAATGGTCAATGAGGTAGAATCGCATCAGGTCCTGCAAGCACCGCCTTACCCCTTCGACCTTTCAGCCTTGCAGTCCGAGGCGTTTCGTCATTTTGGCTACACGCCGGCGAGGACATTAGCAACTGCGGAGACACTTTACCTGGACGCTCTCATATCCTATCCGAGGACTTCAAGCCAAAAACTCCCTCCAGACATAGGGTACGAGAGCATACTGCGAGGATTGGCATCGCACCGAGAGTTCGGACCTCTGGCAGCGAGGCTTCTCGTTAGAGGAAAACTTCGCCCGAACCAAGGCTTCAAGGACGACCCAGCGCATCCCGCAATTTATCCCACTGGAGAGATGCCAACCCGCCCACTCTCTGGCCCTCAGGCAAAGCTGTTTGACCTGATTGCTCGGAGGTTCATGTCTACCTTTGCAGGTTCTGCGGTTCGACAGAACTCTCTGGCGGTATTGCAGAGGGACCTCCACAAGTTCCTTCTACGCGGGTCCATGCTTGTGGAGGCAGGCTGGACCGAGTTCTACCGGCCATATGTCTCCTATGAGTCCCGAGAACTGCCTCCATTGAAGGTGGGATTGGATGTCCCCGTCAGCAAGATCGAGGCTCGTGAGAAGTTTACCCAACCTCCTCCTAGGTTCAACGCTGCTAGTTTGCTGAGAAAGATGGAGGATGAGAACATTGGGACAAAGGCGACTAGGGCAGACATAATCGAAACTCTGTACAAGAGAGGGTATGTAGCGGGGCCGCGAATGCGGGCGACCCCCCTAGCTAAAGCCGTTACGGGGGTTCTGGGCCAGTACTGCCCGTTGGTAATCGATACTCGTTTCACAGCGGAACTGGAAGATCTTATGGAGCAAATTCAAGAGGGGAAGACCACGAGGAAGCTCGTTCTCCTGAAAGGCCTTGAGGATCTTCGGCGTGTAATGCTCGAATTGATTGGCCGTGAGGAGGAGCTTGGAACCAGGCTGGGCGACGTGGTTGGCGCTCAGAGAATCGTTGACTCCTCCTTCGACACACCCTGCCCCTTGTGCGGGTCCGTTCTGAGGATAGTGCGGAACAGGAAAACAGGGAAGAGATTCGTGGGCTGCTCTGGGAGGTGGGAGAAGAATTGCAACTTCACGTTGCCCCTCCCCCAATTTGGCACTATCTCGATCCTGAGCCGATCCTGTAAAGTGTGCGGTTTCCATATGGTACAAGCCCGGTCAAGAGGTAGGCGCGCCTTGGTTTCATGCCCGCGTTGCTACGCATCTAGGACTGGCGAGAAACGCCGCACGATGTCGGTCGTAGAGGTCCCCAAGGCTTCCTAGGGGAAGGCTACGCCGCCTACTTGAATTCCTTGCGCTTGTCCAAGATGAAGAGGAATGAAAGGGTAGTGAGGAAGATTAGCACGACCAAGGAAGCGATGAAGCCTATCACCGTGTAATCGGTTGTTACTCCCGGTCCTCCTAGAGTGGACATTAAGGCGAAGGTTGGAGCTACTATCTGTGCGGGATAGATGATGAGGCCGAGCCAGAGTCCCCACCTCGTCATTCTCATGACACCTAAGCTTCCAACCAAGGAGAGGGCGCCTATGATGTAAAGCGGGTACAAGCCAGTATCTTGGAGTAACGGGTATACGAGGTAGTAGATTCCTGCGATTGCATAGGCCACGAAGGAGAATGACAGTCCTACGGGGCGGATCGTAGAAGTCTGTTCGGATTCAGTTTCTGGTTTTTCAGTTTCTTGAGACATCGAGGAGTCTTGGCGGTGGGTTAAACTGTCCTGAAATAAGCTTTACAATGTCGAGTATTGGACGACCGTTTGCAGAGTTGAGTCGCGCCAGGCTTTTTCTCTCTCCAAGAGCTCCCTTTACTGGAATCTCCGCGCCTTACGACAAGGCTAAGTTCGTTTTCTTCGGCGTTCCGTATGACAAAACAAGCACCTACAGGTCAGGGTCGAGGCTTGGGCCTGGAGCCCTGAGGGACGTCTCAGCCAACCTAGAACTGTACAGTATCAGGTCGGAAGTGGACTTGGAGAAGGTCCCTGTCCACGATTTGGGGGACGTTGATATTGTTGAGAATCTCGAGGAGACCCTTGACAGGGTAAAGGCTGTGGTCACAGAACTGACCGGTGAGAGGAAGATTCCGGTGATGGCTGGAGGCGAGCATTCTATAACAAAGCCTGCTGTAGAGTCGTTGCCCAAGGACTTGGGGCTGGTCAACTTCGACGCTCATATGGACCTGAGAGACGAGTTCCTAGGGGAGAAGTTGTCCCACGCCACCTTCATGAGAAGAGTGTCCGAACGTATTGGCGCAGACCATATTATGGAGGTGGGAATCCGAGCGTTCTCAAAGCCTGAGTTGGATTTCTGTAGAAGGTCGAAGGTCGAAATCATCACCCCGCTGGACATTCGACGGGAGGGCTTGGCGAAGACTGGTAAGCGGATAGGCAGTTTTCTCTCGGGATTTTCCCATTCGTATGTGACTGTTGACATTGATGTGTTGGACCCGGCCTATGCCCCTGGGGTGGGTAACCCTGAACCTGACGGGTTGACTACGGATGAGTTGCTCAGACTTGTACAATCGTCCATGGTCCGGAACCTTCTCGGTTTTGACCTTGTCGAGGTATCCCCCCCACTTGATACTGGGCAGACGGCGGCGGTGGGTGCAAAGGTCATATTCGAGGCGATTGCAGCCATAGAGGCTCGGAGCAGCCCTCTGTGACACTGGACAATTACGTTACAGCGTCCACGTCGCGGGTTAAGAGCGACAAGAATGTTCCCGAGAGGGAGTTTGCTAGACTCAGGACTGCCGCTGAGAAGAGGCTTGGCTCTTCAGAGTCTTTCAGGTCCAAGGCAAACCTGAACGGTGTGACTGTCGAGTATTGGGGTAATAGCCAACATCAGCTTGATTTTTGGAGGCTGAACTGGAACGAGGCCAAGTCGGAAAAGGCTGACGCGAGAATCTATTCAGCCTTCGGAGTCAACGGGTTCGAGCCCTCGGCCTATTACTGCCCGGACACCAACGAGTCAGTGTTCTTCAATACCGAATACTATGGACAGTGCAAGAGCTGGGCCCTCGGAATGGCCGCCGCAGTTTTAGAAGAGAAGCATAACACCCATTCGATTCACGGAGCATGCGTTGATGTTGGAGGGAAGGGTGTTGTGATTGTGGCTCCAACTGGGACGGGTAAGACGACTCAAGCGTTCAAGCTAGTGGATCTTCCTGAGGGAAGAATTGTCGGGGACGACTGGGTCTACGTGGACCACAACGAGGGGGATAGGATGGGAACTCTGGTTGGCCGCCAACCGGAGAAGAGCCTCTACATGAGGACAGAGACCCAGTTGAAGAGGCCTTGGTTGCGAGAGACTTTCGACCAGAACAAGTGCGAGAATGTGATAGTTAGAAAAAGCGATTGTGAGTTCACAGAGGGTGCGGATGGTTGCAAGCTAAACCGTGGGACCTGCGTCTTCGACCAGGGTCTAGAATGGTGCTATTACGGGTTCGGGAACAGTCGAGCTCTCGTACCGAGAGAAGCTGCTTTCGGCGCCTCGAACGTTACTGACGAGGCCAAGATCAAGCTCTTGGTCCTGTTGAGGAGAGACGAGGTCAGCCCTCACGAGGTTCGACTGGATACTGACGGGGCGATTCAGGTTTTGAGAAAGGGAGAATACATGATCCGTCCTGGTGCGGGTCCTAAGGACATGTGGGGGAAGATGGGGCAAGAGCCGTGGTACAATCCGTATCTCTTGCGCCCAGACCACGCTCGTCAGGAACACTTCTTCAGGCGGATGATGACCAAGTTCGGCGTTCGCTGCATCTTGCTAAACACTCGAATAGAGACTATCGACCAGACACATCAACGAATCATGTCTGCGTTGAAAGAGCCCTAGACTCTGATTCCTCTTCTCATTTAAGGAAGCAAAGCCCGGCTGTATGCGATGCTCACAGTTGAAGCCTTTGTGCCTTGAGTTGGGTGATGGATCATGGATAGAGCTTCCGAAACGCGCCTGAACCCGGTATTCTTCGTGAAACCCTCGGAATTCCGCGCTTGGCTAGAGAAGCATCATGACAAGACCCGCGAGGTCTGGGTCGGATTTCACAAGAGAAGCTCAGGCAGGCCAAGTATTACGTGGCCGGAGTCTGTGGACGAGGCTCTCTGCTTTGGCTGGATTGATGCTGTTCGAAAAAGCGTTGATGAGGCTAGGTATACGATACGGTTCACGAGACGAAAACCCGGCAGTGTTTGGAGCGCTGTAAACATCGAACGGGCCAAGGAACTCGTCAACCTTGGGCGGATGCAACCAGCTGGGCTCAAGGCGTTCGAGCAACGCACAGATGAGCGATCAGCGATATACTCGTATGAACAGAGGCAGTCCGCAGAGTTGAGTGGAGCCTTCGAGGACCAGTTTCGCGCAAACAAGAAAGCTTGGGAGTTCTTCCTTGCCCAGGCTCCATGGTACCGAAGAGCAGCGGCGTTCTGGGTCCTAAGCGCGAAGAGAGATGAGACTCAGCTGAAGCGCCTCGCCAAGCTCATCGAGGATTCGGAGCATCAGCGGACCGTACCGCCACTGACGCGTCGGCAGAGGCTTGAGTAATCCTTTGTTTGGAGACTTTCATCTGTGGCTTCCAAGTTACCATGTGTTCTCTTGGCTCGTCGAGCAGGGAAGACCAGGTTAGATTCTCAGTTAGAATTGATAGTTAATATTGGCCTGTTCTCCAAAGGAGAAGGGTCTTGCATCTGAAGATTGGCTCAATAGTTATTGATTGCAATGACTTCGACAGGATGCTGGCATTCTGGCAGGAGATGCTCACTATGTCTCCAAATATCCGCCCAAGGACGGATTTGTTATCCTTCGAGACCCTGAGGGAAGAAACCCAAACGTCTCCTTGAATCAGATTCCGAAAAAAGTCAAAGGCAGGATCAGATTGCACTTGGACCTCTACGCGGATGATGGAGCAGTTGAGGTGAAGAGGTTGCTCAAGAATGGAGCGACCCTCTATCCCAGAGACTATAAACCGGATGAGGATTTCAGGATATTCGTGGACCCGGAGGGCAACAACTTCTGCATAGTAGCTTCCTCTTTCCAAGAAAACGTGAAGAAGACTTGAGTCAAACATAAGCGCGCTCGCCGTAAGGGTGTTTGGCCCGATTCTTGTCCGGATTGCCTGAAGATTTGTAAAGTGGCGGCAAGAGAAAGGCATTCGATGAGCCGATAGTTTTGGAAAAACATCTCCTGGTCTATGACAAGGACTGTGGCTCTTGTTCCCGATTCAAACGCATAGTGAGCTTTCTTGATGGGCACAAAAGATTGGATTACCTCTCCCTAACTGAGGCTGATGAACACGGTCTATTGGATTCAGTTCCAAAGTCAAGGAGGCACCGCTCCTTTCACTTGATCTATCCGGAAGGCAGGGTCGTAAGCGGATCAGCTGCTGTTCCAGAACTGATCTCGCTACTTCCTTCGGGCCGCGTTGCCTCTTTCTTGATATGCTACGCTCCCGGAGGAAAGAAGATTGTCAATCTAATCTATTCCACATTTTCAAGAATGCACGACTCGGGTTCATGCAGCTATCCTAATGCCTCTGCTTCGCGAGGAGATGAGGGAAGAGGGATTCTTCAGAAAGGGACAACCCCAGTCCGTAGTGATTCGTCCAGAAACGATCGCCTAACCCTGAAGTGATAACTAGTCCGGATTTGCTTGGAGTCGGACTCGTCGGGAAGCTAAGTCAAGTAGATGTCGCCTCTTCTTGAGCTTATCGGAGCGTGCTTCGCCGGTCTGGTAGCAGCTATCTGCATGACTCTCGTTGAGATTCCCTTCTGGAAAAAGCGGGGCATGGGAGGAGTAGCGGAATGGCAGGTCAACTCCGTGATTGTTTGGGTGCTTATTCGAAAATTTACCCGGAGAAGAGTGGTCAGCTCAATGTCGGTTGCGATGCACTTGTTTCACGGAGCGGCTTTGGGGATCCTCTTCCGTGTTTTTCTAGATTTATCACAAACAACGATTCTGTTACCCCTGGTCCTTGTCTATGCCATTGTGTACAGCTGTCTGCTTTGGATTGGTTCTCCCTTTCTAACAAGGAGGCTCTTTGAGTCTGCAGGAGGTTTTCGAATCACTAGGGAGGGATTGGCGGTTAGCTTCCTTTCGCACATTGTCTACGGTATTTTCCTAGGCCTTCTAGTCTCGATGTTTGTTTGAACCTCAGGGTCGCTCAAGTTTGCCGCGACTGATCATGGATCATGTCTGTGCGCTCACAGCCTGCATGCCAGAGATTACCGACTCGACCTCAGTGGTCATTCGAGTCACTCTACCGTCCTCCAGTACCAAAATCATGTTACAATTCCTCAGAGTACTTGGACGATGGGCAATCATCAACGTCGTCCTCCCTTTCATTAGCTCTTGAATCGTGTCGAGGATTGCTGTTTCAGTGTGAACATCCAGTGAGCTGGTAGGCTCGTCGAGTATGAGGATGGGCGCCTTCTTGAGAAATGCACGAGCTAGTGATATGCGCTGACGCTCTCCACCCGACAGCTTCATTCCTCGCTCACCGACCAGGGTGTCGTATCTATTTGGTAGACTTGTGATGAAGTCGTGGGCTTTCGCGGCAGTTGCTGCTGCAATAACCTCGTCCATGGTTGCGTTGGGCCGGGCGAAGCTAATGTTCTCAGCCACCGTCGTTGAGAAGAGTACCGTTTCCTGGTGGACCACTGCGTACTGGTTTCGAAGGTCGGCCAGCTTGTAGTCTTTCAAGTCGGTGTCGTCTAGAAGGATCACGCCTTCGGAAGGGTCGAAGAGGCGTAGCAGGAGGGTCGAAAGTGTGGTCTTGCCTGAACCAGTCGGACCGACTACGCCGAGACGGTTGCCAGATGGCAACTCGAAGGACACGTCGTGGAGTACTGGATGGCTTTTTGTGTACTCGAATGACACTTTCCGGAAGACAATCTTGCCTTCAGCTCTCACTAGTGGAAGCGCGCTCGGTGACTCAGGCACGTCAGGTTTCTCGTCTAGAACAGCACGGTATCTCTCTACTCCGGTCAACGACATCTGAATGTCGAGTATTGACTGGCCTACATTTCTTAGGGGAGTGTAGAGCTGGGTCACATAGTAGTTCACGACTAGAAGGCTCCCGAGGGTTAGGATGCCTGCTTGAACATGGCCGATTCCTATGTAGAGCACGGCCCCCAGACCAGCGGCTGTTACAATGCCCACGAGTAGACTGTAGACCGCGCTGTCCACTTGGACCTTGAGCTGAGCAGAGAGGCTCTCATTGTAGTGGAAGACTAACTGCTCGCTCTTCCGCTCCTCCTGACCGTATGATTTCACTAGTCTGGAGGCGCCTAGGCTCTCTTGAGCCACTGCCATAGCGGCGCTCTCTGAGGCCCTGTACTTTCGCCATCCTCTGCGAATCCGTGGCCGGAATGCCAAGATAAGAAGGAACATCAAGGGAGATACGAGCAGGGCGATCAGGGCAAGCTGCCAGTCCAAGTAGACCATGACAAGAATCATTGCGCCGAGGGTAAGGATGGAAGTGGCCAGGGGAATAACGCTGTCAATTCCGAAGGAACGTAGCATCGGGGCATCGTTCAGAGTACGATACGCTGAGTCTGCAGCCCCCATAGTATCATGGTACGCGATCGAAAGACGCTGCATATGGCGGAATAGGCGGGCTCGAACGTCAAGCGTCATCCGGTTTCCGACCCTGTTGGCGTACCAGACATTCACCAAGTTCTGTAGGTAAGTCAGGATTGCGGTTCCTAGGAGTATACTGATCGCTAGCGATAATGCGAGACTCTTGGAGACTTGCGATCCTACGAGGATTGTGAGGTATCCGGGCAGAGGCTGAGAACCGAGAAAGCTGTCAACCAGGAGCTTGATGGGCAGGGGAACGATCAGCGTTATCGGAACTGCTAACAGAGATAGTATCAGTAGAACAATGATTGGCCAAAGGTACGGCCGAAGATCCTCAAAGGCTCGTCTAAGCATGACGGGCCCTCCCGGCCATAGTAGGCTATGAATGTGACAAAGCCTGCAGTTTCTCTCGCGCCTTGCATCTCATAGAGTCCCAGCTACTTACCAGCCTGGGGTTTCTTCTATAAACATCGATAGGGAGACTGTCAGCGGGGTTTGCGGCAATGTCCATGTTCCTTAGGGAGGACAAATCGACAGTGTACATTTTGAATCAGGAAACCGTGCTCCCGATGGCAGTTGCTTCTCAGAGTTCTCCCAAGAACTCCTCCTCTCGACGGAATTTTGAGCGGCCTCCTTGGTGCTATCTGCTGTGGGGAGTGCCCGCGGCGCTCACTGTCGTAGCTAACCGGGCTTACGAAGCATCCTTGTTTTCGCTCACCACTGCAGGAATCCTCTATACGTTGTCAGTACTTTGGATTGGTACGGGTTGTTTCATTAATGGCAGGTCCTGCGGCAGAGTGCACTGCAGAATTGACGGGATTCTCCTCCCCATCCTTGGGATAGCTGGAGTGCTGAACATCCTTTCTGTATTTTTATTCAGTTGGAACGTGTTCTGGCTCGTCTTCTTCGCGATTCTGATCGCGAGCTTCGTTCCTGAATGGACTTGGAAGCGGTACTCCTGAATAGCTCAATAGGCCCAGGGTAAAAACCCACACCGTACAGCGGGCTTTTGAGGAATGGATTCTTCGCCGAGTTTTAGCCCTTCGCGCCTCTGCCAAAGAAGGCCTTGACTTTCGGTGTCATAAGATAGTAAATCACGATAACTGCCACGATAATGCCGGGCATGCCGAAAACAGCCGCTCCAACAGCAACCTCCGCCAAGTTGCGTATAAGGGAGAGAATGCTGACAAGTATTCCAAGGGTCCAAGCCCATCCGTGTCCTTGAAGGAAACCAATTCCTGCGGCTATGTATAGGAGTCCAATGACAAAGGCAAGAGCGCTGAGACCCGCCACGACTGTGTCAGGGCTCATAACCAGGGCAGCTCCCCCCAACGTTCCGAATAGTCCAATTAGGATTGACAAAACCCCGAGAACAGTGACTCCCGTCGGTCTCGGAGCTTTAGCGCCGGGTTGCATGTTTCTCTTATTGTTCACGAGGGAAGAAGTACGACATTTAAGACACGATTGAGAGTCAGTCGGGGACTTTGTTGGCCTTCGAGGCTTCGGAGTACGTGGCAAAGGAGTTGTCCATGGAAACGTGGCCTGATCTTGAGAGGCTGTTTAAGAAACCGGGAATTGGGGACGCGTGGTGGTGTTGGTGCACACATCATCACGTATCTTCTTACTCGTTACCCGAGAACAAGCAGCCGCCTACGAGGGCTGAGAGAGCCCCCAGGAACCGACGAAAGAAGAGAGAACTCGTCGAAAAGGGACTTGCGCATGGAATACTCGTCTACACCAAGGATCGAGAGCCGGTTGGTTGGTGTCAGTATGGCTCCAGGGACGAGCTGCCGCGCGCTGACCACACCCAGAACTATCGAAACCTCGCACCCAAGGATGGTGAAGAGAGACTTTGGAGGGTTACCTGTTTTGTTGTTGACAAAGAGTACCGTAGACGGGGTGTGGCAAGTTTTGCGTTGAAGGCCGCTCTAGACGAGATAGGAAAGAAGGGTGGGGGCCTCGTCGAAGCCTTTCCCGTAAGCAAGACTGACCAGGGCCCGGGCTACATGTGTACCGGGAGAGCCTCAATGTTCGAGAAGGCCGGATTCAAGACAGTCGCACCCTTCACGCGCGGCCGAACGGCCACAGTTGTGATGCGAAGAACCGTCTGACGTGGAGTCGCCTACAATGCCCACCGGCTCTCGGTGGTAACTCCTGCTTCTCTCGTGCCTTGCGTAATTTAGCTTACCCGCTACATTCCCGGCATGGGGTTTCGTGTTTAAAACAAAGATGCGGGACCTTCTTCGTGGCTTATGGAGTATTCAAACCTGGTCGAAGCCTTCGAGAAGATAGAGGCGACCAGTAAGAGACTTGAGATCACTAGCCTGCTCGTCCAACTTCTCAAAGAAACCCTGCCATCTGTGATTGACAAGGTCGTCTATCTGACGCAGGGCAAGCTGTACGCTGACTATCTGGGGGTAGAGCTGGGGGTTGCAGAGAAGCTGCTCATTAGAGCGGTTTCGCTTGCAACTGGGGAAAACGAGGCTCTAGTAGGTTTGACTTACAAGAAGACGGGAGATGTGGGGACGACTGTCGAGAAGTTGCTGACGGAGAAGGGCCAGCCGTTGGCTACCAAGGAAAGGCTTACCGTGGAGGAGGTCTACGGGGTTCTTGACAAGATCGCGAGGGAAGCTGGGTCTGGGTCCACTGATGCCAAGATTAGACTGCTGACGGGTCTGATCAACAAGGCGACGCCTGTCGAAGCAAAGTATCTTGCTCGCATGGCTGTTGGAAAGTTAAGGCTCGGAGTGGCCGACATGACGATTCTAGACGCACTAGCCATAGCTCTAGGGGGAGGGAAAGAGTCGCGTGGGAGGCTGGAGCGGGCCTACAATCTATCCTCAGATCTCGGCTATGTTGCTTCGACACTGGCGACGGGAGGGATGCAGGCCATCGAGACGTTTCACGTTGTTGTTGGAAAGCCGATACGGCCTATGCTGGCGGAGCGACTTGGCGATTCTAAGGAGATTCTTGCGAAGATGGGGGGCGAAGGTGCTGCTGAGTACAAGTACGACGGTCTTCGAATCCAGGCCCACCTGTCAAACGGGAATGTGAGCCTCTACTCTCGGAGGCTCGAGAACATTACCGCGCAGTTTCCCGATGTCCAGGACCTCGTGCGGAAGGGCTTGAGTGTGAGGGAGGCGATTGTGGAGGGTGAAGCGGTCCCGATAGACCCGTCCACGGGTGACCTCCTTCCCTTCCAACTGGTTTCTCAGCGTCGGGGGAGAAAGTATGAGCTGGAGAAGATGGTTGAGGAGATACCGATCGGAGTTTTTCTCTTCGACCTCTTGTATGCTGACGGGACAGATTACACTCGAGTCGCTTATCCTGAGCGTCGGGGGACCCTCGGACGCCTCGTGAGGGTTGGGGAGAGGCTTGGTCTCTCGAACCAGATCATTGTGAAGGAACCGGGACAGCTTGATTCGTTCATTGAACGGGCTGTTGCTGATGGCTGTGAGGGGTTGATGGTCAAGTCCATAGGTCCGGACTCATTTTACAAGGCTGGTGCTCGTGGCTGGAACTGGATAAAGTACAAGCGGGATTACAAGTCGGAAATGCAGGATACTGTGGATCTGGCTGTGGTCGGGGCCTTTTCGGGAAGGGGAAGGAGGGGTGGAAATTATGGTGCGCTCTTGCTCGCGGCCTACGATGATGCGGACGATGTGTTTCGCACAGCTTGCAAGTGCGGCTCAGGCTTCAAAGACGAAGACCTGGCCAAGCTGCCAGGCATGCTGGAGAAGTATCGTATACCTCATCGGCATGCTAGGGTTGATTCTAAGCTGGAAGCGGACACCTGGTTCGTCCCGGGATTGGTTCTAGAAGTGACTGGGTCGGAGATTACTCTCAGCCCCATCCATACGTGCGGGATGAACATTGTCCGAACCGGTGCTGGTCTGGCGATCCGGTTTCCCAGATTCATAGGTCGGTACCGGGAGGACAAGTCACCAGAACAGGTGACAACAACAAAGGAGATCATTGGAATGTACCGGTCCCAGCTAAAGAAGCTCAGCGAGAACACAACAGTCGAGACAACATAACCCCCGGAGGGGTGTCAAGAAGATGGACCAGCGGATAGAAAACATTCGGAAGGATTCGCGTATAACAAGACCATTCATGGAATACCGATGCACATAGCCTCAGGGACGAGTCGTTGAAACTCCAAAGGGCCGGCAGAACTTCCCGAAACTATCGTCTGCAGCCATGGGCATGCGCGACCGGTGGGGTTTATTCGTCGTGACGCACCTTTGTACCTCCCAGGTTTTTGACAACGCCACGCTTCTGATTTTCACAGATATTTCAGATTCCTAGCGGGGAGCAAGTGGAGAGCCGAGGCTTCCCGGTGGATCTCTCCGCGTTCGAGCTTCAAGACTATGCTGCCCATGTTATTTGCTAGCAGTCAGCTTCTCCTCGAGTGACCTTTGAAGGAAACTTGCGAGTGACGAGTCTTAGAGGGAAATTTCAAGCGAGACCCTCTGCTTTTAGGCCCTCGGCAACCCACGAATCCAGAGGCTTCCAGCAATAAGCCGGAGCCGGACCTCTTACTAGAGGCGCTCGAGGATATGAGAGGCTGACTGAAGACTGAACGAATTTGTATTTCCGTTGTGTAATTTCGTAAAATCATAAATATTGTACCGGATGCGAGGTTTGGATTGTGAAGCGTGAAGAATTCTCCCCTTCAAGCCACAACACTGTTGTGAGTCATATTGTAGATTGTGGCGTTAGAATGCCCTTTCCAGGGCGTCGAACAAGAATTCTTTTGAGGAATTTTAAGGGGGTTGCACTCGTCCTCCTAACACTTCTGAGTTTCTTGGTCGCTCTTCCGGTTCATCCCTCAGCGGCGTCCGCTTCCCCCGGAAACCCGAGTTCCGGCCCCAACGGGTCAGGGTTACAGGTGCCTAACCAGGCCGGGGCAGACGCTGTGCCAGACATACGCCTTCCTCAGCCAAAATTATCCACGGTGGATGCGTTGAACGAAACAGGAGGACTGGTACAGACCTCTCCGGACAACCTCACACTTTACAACGGTCGAGTGGCCCTGAGGCTTCTAGGAGGCAGGAATCCCCACGACGAAGTTATCGGCCGCTCAGGGAGTAGTGTGAACTCCCTCTCCTATTGGACAGTTGAGGCTTCAATAGGGGGGGCCTGGGTCTTACTTGTGCCCGGAACTAGTAGCTTCGCTTCTCTGGGCACCAACAGTACAGGTGCCTATGTGACGAGAAGGATGCATGTGGAAACCGGCACCTATTCGGGGATTCTAGACGTAACTTACAAGGCCCTTTCGACGGGCCCCGTCAAGTGGGATCTCGAATTCACCCCTACCCGTTCTGCGCATTATAGGCTGGCCTATGTTTGGGGAAATGTGACGAGCAACAGTAAACTTCTGCGAGATGCGAGACAATTCGTGGTGGACTATGGCTCTGACGATTACACTGTATCCTGGACTGACGTACCCGATGAATTAAACGTGACCACCGAACTTGTTAGAGACAAGTTCTCCTTGTGGATAGACTTAGGGAACCTTTCCCCAGGAATCTCGGTTAGAGTTGATCCTTCGGTGGTGGACACCAGCACATCCAGCCTCGCTACGGGTTACACCTTCCAACGGCGAGTCTTCTATGACGCGAAGGGCGGAAACTACTGGGTCTTCTACTATGATGGGTCCGTCGAGCGGTACAAGTATTCTCCCGATGGTATGAAATGGTATCCTCAGAGTCCGAGTTCAGGCTCTATCATTCCGTACATTGGTAGCTTCAATAAGCCGGAAGCCACGGTACCAGGCATTTTCTTCCTTGGACAAATCGTCCTTGTTGCTGGGGGATATGACACCTCGGGCATTGTGCAGCAGTACGCCAACCAGTCAGCAACTTTTGGCCTGGTTATCGGAATGGTAAACGGTGCTTCGATATCTTGGCAGCCTCCAAGCACTTGGCTTCAACTTCCATACCAACATGCTTGCATGTGGCCTTCAGGGTGCTCATGGTCCGAGGGTATACGTGATGTCAACGTGGCCTGGGTGCCAAGTTCAACGCCCGGACAGTCCGACGCGGCTTTCTCCCTTAACTGGTACTTTCAGAGTGCTCCGTACGGAAACAACCCTCAGCCCTGCAACAGCAACACCTACAATAACCAAAACAGCTTCTACTGGTCGGAAAGCTTTCTTTTCGTGGGGTATAAGGACAAGCTTTCACTGGTTGACGGGTACTATACAAACGGGGGTTGCTATAGGTACGACCTGAACGACAACTTCAGGTCGGTGGTTCTCTCTGCTGGACCATCGGGAGGAGTTCGTGCTGTTTTCCAGTATCCGGTAGAAGAATTGTCGTGCCTAGGACAAGCTTCGACAAACGGAACCGAAATCTGTAGCGTAGACTTTGACAATACGGGAAATGTGATGGCGGGATCCAAATACATTGTTGAGCAAAGTGCGGTTGGTGATGGCGAGTTTTCAGCAGTCTCAGATGCCAATTACGGCACCCATTTGGCCTACAGAATGCCGGACGGCACAGTCTCGTACGCCTATCGGCCTCAGAGCGGGTCTTGGCCACAACCTTCACGGAACCTGTTCGGCCAGCCAGCGACGTATCCAACCCTTACCATCGACTACTCCACCAACGATGTGTATGCTTTCGCAATATTCACCGGAATACCATCTGTTGGTATGAAGACCAAGACACTCCTCCAAGACTGGTCCGACCGATCCTCGTGGTCCCTGGTTTCAAAAGATGCTGATGGTCCAGCGAATCTTGGGTCAAACTCCGCATCTTGGAGAGATACTAATGCAGGTGAGATTTCGGTGATTTGGACTGAGCAGGTTCCTTCTCAACCTGGGCAGTACCAGGTGGAGTATCTCTCGTTTCCAATTCACTCCGTCTGGTCTCCCTTCGCAGCACCCGACGACCCTTGGGACGGTACCGGAATAGTTCCCTACGGAGAATACTTTTCCAACCTTGGCGAGCAGGTTTCGGTGAGCACTGGGCTGCTGACTGTGCGCCAGACGGACCTGACGGTTCCAGGCCGGGGTCTCGACCTAAACATAGCTAGAGTCTACGCGGAGCCCTACAGCTTTGCCAACTCTAACGCCTTCAACTCTGAAATCTATCCTTGGGCTCCAATGGGCGAGGGGTGGCAGCTGAGCTTTCCCTGGCTGAGCAACACCCACACCCCTCTCTACCTCCACCTCTCGAATGGGCAAGGATACCGAATACCTACGAGCTTCTGGACAGGCTTTACTGCTGCATGGGAGAACAAGCAAGGAGACCAGTTCCGCCTCACGAGGAGGATCGATAATTCGATGGTGCTTTATGACAGGCAAGGAGTCTCTTACAGTTTTGACCAAAACCAAGAGCTGAAGACCATCATCGACTCCACGGGGTCAAACTCTCTCAGCTTTGCCTACGTCAACGGCAGAATATCGACCATCACCGACACGGTGGGGCGCAACTTCCTATTCTGCTATAGTAGCAACTTCCTGCGCAGTATAAACCAAACCACGGGGACCTGCTCTGGAAACGCGGGGTCGGTGCGCGGGCTTGTATTCGGGAACAATGGCCAGGAACTGTCTATTGTAACGGACTCCGCTGGAAGGGTCACTGGGTACCAGTACGTAAACGGGCTCATTTCACAGATAACATATCCGACCGGGTGGTACACCAGCTACTCTTACACATCATTTCCCCTTGGGACCGGAGACTTCACAGCGCTCTACAGAGTCGCCTCTCAGACTGTTTATTCAAGCTCTGGTGCCCCGGTCAGGGCATACCACTACGCCTACATTCAGGGTCTCGGAGACCAAATAGCAACATCATCTGTCGCAACCCTCAACGGTACCCAGACAGTGGGTCATACCGACTACTCTTTCACTTTTGCTGGAATGGTCCGTAACGATTCTGACGCCAATTACCGTCTCGTCTCGGGCGTCCAACGGCTCTTCGGGGTCCAGGGAAATCCCGTCCGGGAAATTGTCTTGGTCACGGATGGAAATGGCAAGGTAACTGGGTCATACACAAACTATTACGGGTATGACAAATGGGGGAATCCTATCTATAGTCGGAAGGCCATTTCAGCAGGCCGGTCCCACGAAACATACAACAGCTATTACAACGACGGATTACCGCCCGGCTTCTACGCTTTCCAGGACACGTTCAGCCAGGCCCAAGGCACCGTCCCGGACAACACATGGACGACCCTGAACGGCATCTGGGCTGCTAAGAACGGAGCCTATAACGGCACCGAAGCGGGGGGTAGCCAGGAGGACGTGCTGGCCTGGTCCAGCGTAGGCAAGGCGGACATTTCGCTTCAAGCACGCGCGTACATCAATAGACAAGTGAACACCACGACAGGAATCTGGGACAGAGTAGGGATTTTCGCCCATTACAATGCGAGCTCTTCCAAGAGCTACAAGTGGGCCCTGGTGCTGGTCAATACAGGTAGCGGAACGTTCCTGAAACTCCTCGACGAGTGGAACCAGTGGCTCCCGAGCACCTCCTGCACAATCTCTACTGGGGTTTGGTATACTTTCAACATGACTGTCCAGGGGCTGAACGCCTGGGGCAGCGCCACAGCCCCAGGAATCTCCTGCACTGTCAGCGGCACCTTCCCCTCTGCAAGCCCGGCCCTCAGCGGAGCAGCTTTCGGGCTGTACGCTGGAGGCTACTCAGTCCTCTTCGACGATGTGAGGGCGACCACCGTTTCACCTAGCCTAACCACTGCCAGTTTTTCCAACTCCTTCGAGCCTAACGGAGCGCCAGGACCCATGGGGTTGAATACTTGGTTGGTAACCACAAAACCCCCAAGTGCAGGCTGGAACACGACACTGAACTGGCTCCCAGCAGCGGGCTGGGATGTTGCAAGCCCCGTTGAGGATTTCCTCCACGGAACGGCTTGGAATGGGCCTCCCCCTAACTATGTTCATAACTGGGCTGACAACGGGGCTCAATGGATCTGGTCGACATCCGGCGCCAACGTTTCCGCTTCCACTGACCCCGTCTGGTTCCGAAGAGTCTTCAACCTCACGACACCGACAGACCTGAGCATACAGGTCACTGTTGACGATACATTCATGCTATACGTTGACGGAAATCTCTGTACAACCGGCACCAACTGGATATACGTCGATACCTGTTATACAGGGCCTCTTCAGACAGGCCTACACCTGTTGGGGCTGAGCGCAACTAACAGTGGTGGGCCCGCAGGATTCCTTCTCACTGCCAAGGTCAATGGACAGGTGCTTTTCCACACGGACGGTGTGGCAGGCCCGATAATTCAAGCCCTAGCCGGAGTCGCGGAATTACAGAATGGAAACGCAAGTGTCCCTCTGGAAACCTATTACAGCTACAATCCTTGGGGAGAACCGAGTCTGGAAAAACGACTTTACTCTGCTTCACCGCAAGCGATCCAGTGGCTCACCACAACCACAACACATGACGCGCATGGGAATCCCACTGTGACCGTGGACCCGAGAGGAAACACAACATACTACTCATACTCGAATATCTACCAGGCCGCCTATCTAACAAACAAGACCGAGATAGTCGTCGGCAGACAGATTTCCAATCTCTACACTTACAATTTCGCCACAGGCTCCATGCTGACTAAGACCGACCCCATGGGGAACATCACAGGCTACCAGTACGACATTCTCGGACGCACTACCAGGATAGTCTACCCTCAACAACTTGGCTACGTGAACTACACCTATAATGACAAGGCGAACCATGTGGACATTGTCAATGAGAACGGGTGGAAGGCCCGGCAGATCTATGACGGACTCGCCCGCCTGGCCATAACCGACAGGTTCCAGGGGCAATCTTCGTACTCCAACGAGACGTACACGTACAACTCGCAGAACAAGGTATCCACCCGTAGGGATGCTCTGGGCAACACGTACAGCTACCAGTACGATGTTCTTGGCAGAATCATCGCTACGAGTCAGCCGGATGGAAACGTCACCTCGGAGTACTATAATGACACAGCTCCATGGGTAAGGACCACCAATCAGGACGGTAACTACAGGTGCAGCTTCTATGATCGATTCGGACACATCATCTCAGCGGTCGAGTATGCTGATGCCAACTGCAATCCACTGGCCCTAGCCGGCAACTTCTTCGTGACGAATTACCAATACGACGAGGCGGGGAACCTCGCTGCAACCACAACCTCGGGTTACAATCGGATGGTGAACCCGGGGTTCGAAACGGGAGACTTCTCCGGTTGGACCCCGAGCGCAACCGTGCAAGTAACGAGCAACCTGCTCTATGTCCACTCGGGCTCCTATGCGGCCATAGGAGGAGGCTGTGACCCCTTCACCCTACAGCAAGACTTTCCCTTCCCAATACCTGGGAGCAGTATCCAGTCGGTCCAGTTCTGGTATTCTAAGTATTCGGACTCGTATTACGGTAATCATGACAGCGTCCAAGTCGTCTATTCAGACCGAACTTTCAATCAGACTTCACTCCCGGCAACTGGTGGGCCCTGGATTCTAATCCATCTGAGCGTGGACAGGACCAGGCAGGTCACGGGGATCAAGATAGCCCGAGCAGCCGTGTCCTGCTACAACCTTTCCCTGGACGATTTTACCGACACTACTCCTGAGACCACCTTTCATACGTATGATAATCTGAATCGTCCCATCAAGACTAGCTATCCTGACGGAACCTACGAGTCCTACAGCTACGATAGCAATGGTAACGTGGTTCAGAAGACCGACAGGAGCCAGGTCAAGACGCTCTATGCTTATGACTCTCTTAACCGGCTGACCATCGTTACCTACT
>WNGK01000054.1_pt1 | contig 89752 bp, 72 predicted proteins | sample 5400601 | NCBI WGS metagenome assembly WNGK01 (sample SAMN13153376, study PRJNA577476) | soil metagenome | isolation source: 60 cm soil or saprolite under Garry oak tree replicate 1 | place: USA:California | collected 2016-06-15 | reverse complement strand
CGTCGCACAAGTGAGAATGATTTGCGAAAGTTACTAGCAAACTCTCTCGATGCAATCGTTGTGACGGACGGTGACCACCGCCTTGTTTACGCGAATCCGAAAGCCTTAGATTTATTCGGCGTCTCGGAATTGAACATGAGGAAGTTCACCACCGACACCTTTCTTTCACATTGTCAAAATCTAGAACTTCGACGGAAATGGTTCGCCATAAGACGAGACGAGAGGTATGGTAAATGCAAGATTAGGCGATTAGACGGAAGCTTACGAGTCGCAGAGTATATTTTTGTTGCTAATTTTATCGCTCGTCAAGATTTATACAGCTTCCAGAACGTTGCTCCACCTGGGATTACTCAGTTAAGATTTAGCGCAAAAATGCCAAGCAGCCACACTGAGGACTCTAGGAAATCGATTTCTGCTGCAAACGTGACAAAACAAGTTAAGCCAAAACCGGGGCGGAGTTGAACGCCGCTGAGCTGGAGCGATTTCTATTTTCCTCGGCGACACAGACTTTCAATTCGAACCACTGCGCTGCCTCAAGGTAAATCAACTCCTGGTAAGTCGCGAAACCGTCCATTTGCCCGGACAGCTTTCGTGCCGGATTCCACTTCGACGATTGATGCCATAACGACGCCGAGTAGACTGTTCGTTTACGCAGGCAGGTTCTTCGCGATTCTTTCGGTGCGGTCTGCCTTTCCCCGCTCGAATATCAAGTATCGCCCTGCACGACATACCACTGGTCCTCACAAATTGCTTGGGAGTACAGTAGACGTACAGAAAGATTCATTCCAACGAACTGATCGAGCGTCAGCGCTGGTCGTGATCTCAGGAGCTTCTTAGCCGGTTTTTTCTGCTCCAATGAGGACTCCATACCCACTCTTGGTTGGCTCGTGCATTGCACAAATTTCTGTATTCCCGAAATCGTTTCAGGAAGCCCAACAACCCATTCGTCCCGCGTACCCGCCGCGTACCCGACTTCTGCGTTTTTAACGTTTCTGGCGTATTTGGCGTTGCATAGAATCAATAACTTACGCGTTTTCAATACTGGGACGGAGTTCGACTCCCACCCCGGGCACCATTTTTTCTTCGACTCGCGTTCTCAATCCCGTTACAGACACTTCGCTTGGCTACAAATCCACGGCACCAAGAATTTTCAGCACTTCATCCTGTGTAAACGGCATTGTTGGTCTGGAGAAGAATTTGGGTTTATCAATTCGGGCGCGGATTCGTGCTTGCGGACTTCACTGGAAGATTCATCCGGCGCAGTAGTTCCTGAAAGCGTGGCTCCGAACGAAGCTGGTCACAACCTGGTTGATACTGGATTGCGTACAAGCCCGTCGAGTGATCTTCGTACGCTTTCTCGAGCCAATCGAGCGCTCGCTCTTTATCGCCCAAATCAAGATACGCCTCAGCGAAATTCATAGCGGCCACGTATCGCTTCTTCGCTTTCGCCTGATAATAGGCCAGCGAAATGTGGGCGAGTTTCTTCCCCGGATCACCGGCGCTCGTAAGTTTTCCGGCCGCGTCTTCCAAGCGCTGTGCCAATTGCTCGTCGCCGTTCAAGCTCAAGTACCGTAGCCATTCTCGGAAGCTTTCCTCCGACGCGCCTTTGGCCCCCAATGCGGCCGCCAGAGTTACATGCGCGTTCGCGTAGCTGGGGTCAATCTCCGCGGCTCGGCGGCCCTCCCGAATCGCTGAGTCGTAATCCCGGAGACCCATGTGCATCCACGAAGCTCCGACAAGCTGCGTCGGAGAAAATGGGTCCAATCTTGTCGCCGTGTCGATTTCCCGGATTGCTTCATCCTTTCTTCCCATAAGAAGTAGGTAACTGGCGTAATTTAAATGCGCACGGGAAGAGTTGGGATCCAACTGAAGTGCGCGTCTGTATTCTCGTCCCTGCGCCTCCCAATTCCACTCATACTCGCCATAGATCATGCCCAAGACAAGGTGAGCGTCCGACAGGCCATCGTTCAGCGACAAGGCTTTCATCGCGGCCGCTTTCGCCTTTGGGATCACTTCTTTCGGAGGGTAACGATTGAACAAGGCCATTGCTTGATAGGCGAAGGAGAGTTCCGCATATGTCGGAGCGTAATTCGGATCTCGCTCGATGGATCGGCCAAGCAGTTCCGCCCCTTTGACCACGTCTTCCCCCGAGTGGCGTCGCACATAGCTACGGCCTTTCAAGTAATCGTCGTACGCATCTACCTTTAACGGATATACAACAGAAGATGCCTTCTGCACGGAGAAACTCGGTAAAGTCGAGGAAATCCCTTCCGCGATGTCGAAAGCAACTTCTCCTTCCAACTGCAAAGCATCCTTCAGCTCACGGTCATAGCTGTTTGCCCAAATGTGCCTATCGGTACTGCCCTGAATGAGCTGTGCTGTAATCCGCACTCGATCGCCGGAACGCTGTACCGTGCCCTCCACAATCCCATCCACGTTCAATTCCCGTGCTATTTCTGGTAATGATTTCTTGGATTGCTTGTATTGCATGGAAGACGTGCGGGAAATTACCTTCAGGGAACCAATTTGCGCCAGATCGGTTATCAGCGCGTCCGTCATTCCATCGGAAAAGTATTCCTGATTCGTTTCACTCGACAAGTTGGCCAAAGGCAGTACGGCAAGGGAATGAATCACAGGCGAACTCGCCGAAACCAGCCAGTGCTCTCGGACGCTTCCTATATCCAATCCAAAGACAAGCGCCACCAGTGCAACGAACAGAGCTGTGCCAAGAGCTACCCAGCGGTAAAGTGGCAGAGATCGGGCAGTGAGAAGGGCTCCGCGGGTCGAAGTTATTCTCGGAGTCAGACTTGCACCATTGGTTGTCGCTATCGTACCAATGAAGCGATAGCCGTGCCTCGCATGTGTCTCAATAAATCGGGGTTTTTCAGCCGAATCCCCAAGCGCGTCGCGCAATTTCTTGACGGCGTTGTTCAGTCCCTTTTCAAAGTCAACATATGTGTCGGCGGTCCAAATCTGGCGTTGCAGTTCTTCTCGGGAGACCAGTTCTCCATGATGCTCTAGCAGGATCTGCAGCAGGTGAAACGGCTGGTCTTGAAGCTTGAGTCGGATTCCGTGTTTGCGGAGTTCACAGGCGCGAAGGTCCACTTCAAACGAACCGAAGCGAACGGCCCCTCGGAATGAACCGGTTTCCCTCATTTTGGGGATGACCCTGCTGTTGGCCGCGCAGTATATCACACCCTGGCTGAACTTAAGCCGTTACTAAGACCCTGTCATGCCAAACGCTTTGCCGGATATGCACAAGAGGGAAAGAAAATATACGCAGACGGTTGACCCGTGATCCCGTTCCGTACCTACTGCCTGACGTCGGGGATAGGAGCTTTTCAGTCAAGAAACGGGCCATCGATGTCCTTTGCAGAGAGGCGTTCATGTGCTCGCAGCCGCAGTGGTGAGACCTGGCACACGAACAAAAGCATGCTCATTCATCCGGCCGTGACTGTTTCTGTGTCTTCGACATGAAGCCACAGGTGGGTTGCGACGGGGAGTACTATCGGCAGTCAAAACCGAGTCGCTGTCTGCACGAACTGCTTGCGTTGCCCGAGATCTTGTTCGCCAACTCGAATGAAGAGGTCCACCATGATCTCGAACAAACGTACTCTGCCTGTCGCAATCCCGTTTCTCGCGTTGATTGCCGCTAGCAACTCCGGCTGCGGCGGGGGATCTTCCGCCCCGCCCATCTCCGTTTCTGTTTCACCCATCTCCGTCACCGTCCAATCAGGCACCACCGCGCAGTTCACAGCAAGCGTCCTGAACGACACTGCGGGAAAAGGAGTCACCTGGACTGTCTCCTGCTCCGCCGCACCTTGCGGCAGCGTTTCGCCTACTTCCACCCTGAGCGGCATGTCTACCACCTACACTCCTCCTGTCTCACCTCCTGCAAGCAACCTGAACGTCACGATCACTGCGGCATCGGTCGCTGTTCAATCAGCCACTGCCTCCGCCACGATCTCCGTCGCAGCAATTTCAGTTGTCACGACGCCGACAACGGCTACGGTTCAGGTTGGCGGCACTGCGGATTTTTCTGCACAAGTTAACAACGACGGCGCCAACGCCGGAGTGACCTGGACCGTCACTTGTTCCGTCGCACCCTGCGGCAGCGTTTTGCCTACCTCCACCCAGAGTGGCATGCCTACCACCTACACAGCCCCCGCCGCGCCGCCCACAAGCAACTTGTCTATTACACTCACTGGTACTTCCATCACCGACATCACCAAGTCTGCTACCGTAACCGTCACCGTCCCCTCCGTCGGCATAACTGTGAATCCCCCGACAGCTACCGTAATGGCCGGCGGCACTAGCCAGCTCACTGCCACCTTGACAAGTAATTCGAGCAATAAGGGCGTTGCGTGGACGGTTTCCTGCTCACCCGGGCCCTGTGGCAGCGTTGCGCCTGCTTCTACTCCCAGCGGCGCTGCTACCACCTACACTGCTCCCGCTACTCCGCCGGCAAACGATTTGCAAGTTACCGTCACAGCGACTTCCGTCGCCAATTCACTCGCGACCGCTTCAGCAACTATTACGGTTCCTGCCATCACAGTGACCATTAGCCCCGAATCTGCCACTGTAGAGGGCACCGGCACTCAGCAGCTGACGGCAACAGTTGCTAACGACCCGAGCAACGGCGGTGTCACTTGGACGGTATCCTGCTCCCCCTCGCCCTGCGGAAGCGTCTCGCCAACTTCCACCGCAAACGGTGCGGCCACGACGTACACCGCTCCCCCGCCGCCTCCGAGTGACCTGACCGTATCCGTAACCGCCACATCTTCGTCGGATGCGACGAAGTCATTCACGGCTACAATCACCGTTGCTGCGATCGCCGTATCGGCGGTTTCGCCGCCGAGCGGCATCATCCCTCTCAGTGTAATGGTGCAATTCACAGCCACCGTTAGCAACGATCCGAGTCATCAGGGCTTGAACTGGACTCTCACGCAAAATGGAACCGCTTGCTCGCCTGCATGCGGTACAGTGAGCCCTCCTGCCGCGGCAAGCGGCGCGTCCACGACTTATTCTTCGCCCGCCACTCTGCCAGCTAACACCACCGTTACGCTCAACGCCATTGCCGCCGCGGACACAACAAAGATCTCTACTGCCACGATCACGCTCACCAACGGCGTGATCGAGTTCATTCCTGCGAGCCTCAGCTTCACCTGTAAGATCAACAAGACTTGCCCGCCGCCGGCCAAATCAATCACGTTGACATACACCGGAACGGCGACGCTCACTATAAATAGCATCACAACCACAGGCGTTTTTTCGGAGACGAATGACTGCCCAGCGAGCGTGGCCGCCGCAGGTTCCTGCACCATCCTGGTAACGTTTAACCCTCCAGGTGTAGGCACGTTCAATGGAACCCTCGCGATTGCTGACAGCAGTCCCGACAGCCCACAGCAAATAGCCCTCTCAGGCAAGGCCACCACATTCCGCAGGATCCTCAGTGGGACTGAAGTGCTATCAGATTTGGCAAATACGACTTCTGCTGCAGTTCCGGCTCCCACGGGCCCAGCTGTTGTTGGAACTCGCGTCATAAATCTGGTTGATCCAACCCGCGAGGATCCCTATCTTGTTAACGGCACCCGCCGAGAGTTGGCTATCCGTACGTGGTATCCCGCGTCGCTAAATTCCAGCCACACCTGCAAGTCGGCCCAGTACGCTTCCACAGCCGTCTGGAACCACTTTGCTCAGTTGGTTGGAGTGAAGCCGTTTCCTGTTGCCACCAATAGCTGCCAGGACGCCGCCGTGGCACGGGGTCTCCATCCCGTGGTGCTATTCTCCCCGGGTTACACCGCCACCTTCACCGATTACACGTTCCTCATGGAAGATCTCGCCAGCCGCGGCTACGTCGTAGTCTCGGTCGCGCACACTTACGAAACAACCGCCGTCGAACTTTCTGGCGGACGTCTCGCTCAATCGCTGGTTGGCAGCCATCTGGGAGGCACAACACAGCGCAATGATCCGTCGCTCTCGTCCGCTGTTTACAATCGCTTGCTGGACCTCAAGTTCGTTCTCAACGAAATCAGCCGCATGAATTCAGAGCGCCACAATTCCTTCGCTGGCAGGTTGGACATGGCCAAGATTGTGGTCGCTGGTCACTCCTTGGGTGGTCTGACTGCTCTGTTGGCTTCGGAATTGGATCCGCGCGTCAAGGGCGCCATCCTTATGGATGGCTTCGTGCCCGACTCTTTGCCGAGCGGCACCAGAAAGCCCGTCCTCATCCTCGGTGCCGCCAAGCAGCAGTGGGATGTCACGGAGTGTCGCCTGTGGAACAACCTGCAAGGCCCCCGCCTCGCCGTCAATCTGCCGCAGACCGAGCACGTCGCTCTGTCCGATTGGATTTGGTTGACAAGAGATGCCGTGCAAACCGGCCCGATGGGCCCGGAGAAAACCATGTCCGCGATGCGCGATTACATCGCAGCGTTCCTCGATGCAAATGTGCGTGGCGAGTCGCCAGATCCTCTGCTGGCCGGTCCATCGCCCAGCTACCCCGACGCGAGTGTCACCACACAGCAGCAACCCCTGTGTAGTTCACCAGAAATCGTGCCACCTGACGCCCCGAAGTTGCACTAGGGCAAACTACCGACGAGTTGTGACCCAGGGCCGAAGTGGAAGCTCCGGCCCTTTACCCGACATCAAGTATGGTTCATGCTGGGAGGTCCTCAGCCGGTTTTCTGCCTTCATGAGGACTCCATACTCGCCCTTGGTTACGGTTGGATCAATGTAACGTTTTTGTTTTAAAGACAAGGGACCAGGCAGGACGACATGAAATTCTCAACTCAACGCCAACGAGCAATCACAGGAAACGATCTCGTGATAGGAATAGAGGCTGAAAACGATGAACTCATAGCGCGTGTCGTCTGCACGCTTGACGGGTTTGAGCTTGGCACGGATGAGCTAGACCCGCCTGGCGTTTCCTACGAAAGAGACTTTTCACGTGTCGGGAACGCAGGAGCGCATCTGAGGCACGAACTAAAGATAACTGTGACGGATCCAAACGGTAAGACAAAAATTGCCGTGCGAAGATGGGAAGATCCCGTCTGATTTCGACGGACGGAGCTTTTTATGCGATCCACCTATGCAGTCGGTCTGGGACAAAACTTAATTGGATGTCTGCTCGCACTAAGGTGGAGGAATGTTGATGCTCTTGCCTGCACTTGTTTTCGATTCTTGTCGTCGAACGCGAGATCGCCTATGAGGCGCAACACCGATCCACAGACCGTCTAGATTCTGGGGTTGTTGGCGGTGTTCGATTCCGACAAACGGTAAGGCCAGTCTGAACCAACGAGAAGTGGAATTCAGGCCTGAAACGCGATGTTTAACGACAAGTTAATTAACGATATAAAGAAATCGTGGAAGCCCGGTGCCCGTTTATTTCCGTCCCAGGTAGTAAACCCGTTGACGATTCCAACAGCCGCGCACGCAGCCTGAAACTGGTCTAGCGAACCGTATTTCGTGTATGAATGGGGCGGCGAAGGAATTTGAAATCGACTCGACGGCCATTTCGTTCGAAGATCTCGCCAAGACGACGCAAGAGCTGTATTTCCATCCGAGACCGAAGGTTGCCAGGTGAGGCATATACCCCCAAGAAAGTCCGGGGAATGTGCGTATCAGTGCCGTAGAAAGAGCCAATATAGCACGCAGGTAGGAGCGTACTTGCCCCGAGGCTTACCATTCTGTATAATCCCCCAAATAAATTGGGGGATTATGCTATGCTGGGACCGCGTAAAGAAGCCGGGCGCCGGCTTCACGAAATAGCCCAATCGCAACAAGGATTCTTCACGACAAAGCAAGCCATCCGGGCGGGGTTCGCGGAGAAGACGCACTCCTACCACGTGAACGCCGGAAACTGGATTCGCGAGCACCGGGGAATCTACCGGCTCGCCGACTTTCCGACGGCCGAGCGTCCGGACCTGATGCTCTGGTATCTCTGGTCGCAGAACCGGCGGGAAGTTCCGGAAGGGACCTACAGTCACGACACGGCGCTCAGCCTACACGAACTTTCCGATCTCATGCCATCGAAACTGCACATGACGGTGCCGAAGGCGTTTCGCCGGACGAGCGAGATTCCGGAAATTCTCGTCCTGCACCGGGCGCACCTCGACCCGAGCGACGTCCAGGAAATACACGGCGTGCGCGTCACGCGTCCTCTGCGAACGATCGTCGATCTGCTGCGGTCGGGGCATGTGGACCGGAGCCAACTGAAGCAAGCGGTCGACGAAGCGATCCGGAGCGGCCTCATTGGGAAACGGGAAATCGATCGCATGCCTCATGACAACGTACAAACGTCACTCCGCGAACTTGTCGGGCAGAGGGCCTGATGGACGAAGCCAAGAGTTACAAAACGGCCGGCGCATTTCGCACGGCCCTCGAATCCCGCTTGCAGACGCGCGCGCGCGAGGAAGCGACTGACCTGCAGCGCCTGCGCCGGCAAGTGGCCTTCGACCGCTTCCTGGCGCGCATGTTTTCAAAAGGGCCGAAGGCCGCCTATCCATGGCTTCTGAAAGGCGGCTACGCGATGGAGTTGCGGATGCGCGCCGCACGAACGACCAAGGACATCGACTTGACGCTGCACGACGGCACGCGCCTTTCGAAGGATCCGGGAAAGCGGCGCGAGGAAGTCCGCGACATGCTGCAGGAAGCCGCCGCCACGCGCTTCGAGGATTATTTCGAGTTCCTGGTGGGCGAAGCCAGAGAGGACCTCGAGGGCGCTCCGGAAGGAGGCAGCCGGTATCCCGTCGCGGGGCAAATGGACGGGCGGGACTTCGCGCGGTTCCACGTGGATGTGGGCATTGGCGACGAGGTGCTCGAGCCGCTCGACATCGTGACCGGTCGGGACTGGCTCGACTTTGGCGGTGTGGCGCCGCCGTCGTTTCCTGTGATCTCGGCGGAGCAGCAATTCGCCGAAAAGCTCCACGTCTATTCACTGCCGCGCGGTGAGCGAGCGAACACGAGAACCAAGGACCTCGTCGACATGGTGCTGCTCATCCGCTCGGGAAAACTCGACAAGACGAAGACGGGTGCAGCAGTCCGCGCGACGTTCGCGAAACGCGGGACGCACGTGGTACCCGCAGAGCTCGATCCACCGTCCGCGGAGTGGGGAGGGGTGTTTGACGCCTTGGCGAAAGAGTGCGGTCTCGCGATAAAGATCGACGAAGGATTTGCGGTGGTGCGCGAATTCGCGCGAACGTTCGGGACGTAGCGGGTGGGAAAGCGAGGAAGAATAATGTCGGAAGCGGTCTTTAAGCACGTGAGGGTTACCGGGAAGAAATTCGAGCGCGCGTCCATCGTTCTCGACAACATGTGGTTTGAGAACTGTTCGTTCGTGAGTGTTGTTGGCCTAGGGAGAAGCGCAAGGGGCTATAGACGCAGGAGTGCGTCCATGATGCGCTCGATCTTCCGTCCATAGCGATTGAGATCAAGAACACGTCGCCGCTCGGGTCGAGACAGGCGCTCCTCGTAAAGAAGCATTTCGTCGTGATACCGTGGGCTGTCGAGATTTGCTCGCAGCAGTTCGCGCTGAAGGCCTTTGTCGCGCTGGGCCAGGATTTTGATACACGCGGCGCGGACACGATCATGCTCGTGCTGAAGGCAATCGTAGGCGCGAGCGATATTCCGGTGCTCACACACTCCTGTTTCGTTGGTTCCGGACGAAGACTCGAAGCTGCTTGAAATCGCCGGATTTCCAGTCGTTAAGGTCACCTTCCTCAATCGTGATGCGAGTGGCAATGCGCCAGCAAAATTCTGTCTTGTCCGCGAATCGAACGTGGATGTATAGGAGTCCTTCCTCGAATCTGTGTTCGACCCATTCCACGACCTTCCCCTGCAATCCACGATACTGGCGGCCCGGAACGAACTGCCGAGGCGCAGCGATCGTCGGCTTTTCCTTTCTCATGGACGGCGTCCTCCATTCTTCGGTGCTGCAAGAGGAGTGGAGTCCTGCGTCTGCGCTCTTGATTCTTTGGAGGGCTTGCGAGTCGTTCGATGCGTTGTCGACGCTGACTTCTTTCTCCGTCTGGCGCGCTCCTCGTCATAGCGGTCTTCGTCTGACATATCCCAATCGGGCAGGATAATGATTCGGGGATGGAGTCCTTTCCGCCTCCTTCTCTCTTCCGAATCGCGGACTTCGAGGTAGATGTCGTCGCGATCTTTGAGTTTCTCGTTGAAGTCGCGCTGAAATCTAATTGCACCAACGAAGATTCCACCTCCAATGACCTCTGTTAGGCGGTTTATGGGTTGTGTTGCTTCTGTGCGATCGTAAAATCAACAACTTGCTCCTCTTCAACGGCGCCATCGGTTCGACTCCCGCCCCGGGCACCAGTTTTGCTTATCGGCACTTCGTTTTTTACCAAGAACAATTTGAGCTGTGGAATCCAGTAGGCTGAGAGGCGTGAGCTGGCGCGAGCGCCGCGAGTTGTGGGGCTATGTACGCGCGGTGAAGAAATACGGAGGGAATTGTGGCGGAGAGTGAAAAGTTTGACCTGGTGATCATAGGTTGCGGACCGGCGGGAGAGAAGGCTGGCGCGCAGGCGGCGTACTTCGGCAAGCGCGTGGCGGTGGTCGAGCGAGCGGGAGTTCCGGGCGGAAGCTGCATCAACACGGGAACGGTTCCAAGCAAAACTTTGCGCGAATCCGCGCTGTATTTTTCCGGGCTCGGGCAGCGTGGACTCTACGGGATCGATTATTCGCTGAAGGAAAATTTGACGGTTCACGACTTCATGCACCACGAGAGGGAAGTGGTGGAGATGGAGCGGCGGCGCATCCTGAAAAATCTGGAGCTGCACAAGATTGAGTACGTGCAGGGACGGGCGGCGTTTGAAGACGGACACACGGTGGTGATAGCAAACGGAGCGGGTACGCGAAAGTTGCGTGGTGAAGTGATTTTGATTGCGACAGGATCGAAACCACATCGTCCCTCGGAAATTTCTTTCGATGATGTGCACACGTTCGATTCCGATACGTTTTTGCAGATGGAGCGAATTCCGAAATCGTTGGCGGTGATTGGCGGCGGCGTGATTGGGTGTGAGTATGGCTCGATTTTCATGGCGCTGGGGGTGAAGGTGACGTTGGTGGATGGGCGCGACAAGCTGCTGCCATTTCTGGATTCGGAGATTTCCGACCGGTTGCGCGACCGCCTGAAAGAATTGGGAATGGAATTCTGGTTCAACGAGCGTCCCGTGAAAGTGGAAAACTCGGCGAGCGGCGCCACGCTGCACATGAAGAGCGGGAAAAAACTGGAGACGGAGGCAGCGCTGTTCGCGGCAGGTCGGCGAGCGGCGGTGGACGGATTGGCGCTCGAAAAAGCGGGGCTCGCGTTGAACGATCGCGGATACATTCCGGTGGATGAAAATTACCGGACGAGCGTGACGAATATTTATGCCGCCGGCGACGTGATCGGATTTCCAGCGCTGGCGTCCACTTCGATGGAGCAGGGGCGCGTGGCGGTGTGCCATGCGTTCGGATTTCAGTACAAACAGCGAGTGGCGTCGATGCTGCCGATGGGGATTTACACGATTCCGGAAATTTCTTCGGCGGGCGAGACGGAAGATTCCTGCAAGGAAAAAAAGATCGGGTATTGCGTGGGTCGCGCGCGCTATGAAAACAACGCTCGCGGGCATATCACGGGAGATACCGCGGGATTGTTGAAGATCGTATTTTCTCCGGCGGACAAAAAGCTGCTGGGCGTGAGCATCATCGGAGAAAACGCGACGGAACTGATTCACATCGGGATGATGGCGCTGGACAACGGATTGACGATCAACGAATTCATCGAGCAGGTTTTCAATTACCCGACGTTGAGCGAGATGTACAAGTACGCAGCGTATGATGGGCTGGGGAATCTGGCGGGGCATAAGTTGAGGGAGGGATGAGGAAGTCCGCTTGACTCTAAACCCGCACGCTCGAAAACCGGGGGTGCGGCACCCGGCATTTCTCGCGTCAGTAAAAAATTAATTCGCCATCGTCTTTCGTGTTGAAGCATTACCAGACTCCAAGGTTGAGTTGGCGGTGGCGCACCCCTAGAATCTCAAAAACATTCTCTAATTGTCGGAGGCATCGTGTTTAAGAAACGAAGGGCGACGTCCGGCGCGAAGGTGTTGGCGACTCTGATTTTGGGGCTGTTGGTTTTTGCCGGAGCGGCGGTTGCCGAACCGCAAGCGGGACTTGTCCGGGCGCACGCTGCGTTTCACGAAGCGCTGCGGGATGCGGATGCTTCCGGGCTCGATGGGCTGCTTGACGAGCATTTCACGTGGACTCATACCGATGGTTTGGTGCAAAGCAAAGCCGACCTGCTCGCGAAAATTCGCGATGGCAAACTGCGCTACTCCGAGCTGAGCACCGATCAGGAGACTTTCAACGAATACGCCAAGGCGGCTGTTGTGACGGGCCATTCGGCACGGCGCTACGCCGAAGCGGCGAAGCCGTTCGAATTGCGTTACACACTTACTTTCGTGAAAGCGGGCCGCGAGTGGAAAGTCGCAGCGTATCACACCACGGTTTTTACGCCCGGCGCCGGGCAGCCGCTGCAGGTCCGCCTCGGCTACCCACGTGACGCCAAGTTGCTGATCCTCAACGCCGATGACCTTGCGGTTTCTCATTCGGAAGACGTGGCGAGTTTTGCCGCACTCGATCAAAAGCTGATTACTTCGGCGACGGTCATGGTGCCCTGCCCGTGGTTCACAGAAGTCGCTGCGTATGCGAAGGCGCATCCAGATGCTGATGTTGGTCTACACCTGACTTTTACATCGGAATGGCAAGGTTACCGCTGGGGACCGACTGCCACTCGCGCGCTGGTACGGAGCCTGGTTGGGCCGGATGGTTATTTCTACGCCAGCACCAAGGAGTTTGCAGAACACGCCGAGCTGGACGAAGTGGAAATGGAGATTCGCGCGCAGATTGAGCGAGCCAAGGCGATGGGACTTGAGCCTTCGCATCTCGATTCCCACATGCACGCACTCTATCGGACGCCTGAGCTGTTTGGGGTTTTTCTGAAAGTTGCGCATGAATATAAGCTGCCCATTCGCATGGCGCGCAACGACCAGCCTTTTCAGTCGGTGCTTTCGCTGATGGCGCCCGGCGATCCGGTTCCCGATGCAATTTATTCGCCCGGGGCTGACGTTCCCGCCTCGGGCTGGAACGACTACTACGTGAACTTGATCAAGAACCTGCAACCGGGCGTGACCGAAGTGTTTGTACACCTGGCGCATGATGACGTCGAATCGCGAGCCATCATGGGCGATCATCCGGATTGGGGAGCTGCCTGGCGTCAGCGGGAATTCGCGGCTGTGTCGAGTCCGGAGGTTCGCAAGGCTCTTGAAGACAACCACGTCATCCTCATCGGCTGGCGCGAAGTCAAAAAGCTTTTATGAGGCAGTAAGAAACAAACTTAGGGCGTGGTGGATTTTAGTTTTTTGAGTTGGGAGATGGCGTTGGAGTTGTCGGGATTGAGAACGAGGGATTTTTCATAGAACTCGATGGCGAGAGGTTTGTCGCCGGAGTCCATGTAGGCTTCGGCGAGACTGTCGTAGGTGTTGGCGGACTGCGGATGGAGATCGGTGTTTAGTTTGAAGATGCGGATGGCATCGGCGAAACGTTTTTTGCCGAGAAAGCGGTAGCCGAGGGAGTTGACGGAATCTTCGGAGATGGAGCCGCTTTTGAGAGCGGCGTCGAATTGCTGAATGGCGGCCTCGACTCCCTGATCGCGTGCGGTTTTGGCGAAGCGCATGGATTCGGAGTTGTAAGCGTCGTACTTGACCCACGAAAAGACGAGGGGCTCGCTGCCGGTTGCCCCGTGAACAATGGCGGGCGCGATGGCTAGGCCGTTTTGGCTGTTGGTAAACATGACCATTCCTGATTTGTGAGCAGGATCGGCGATGACGAAACATTTGAACGCGCCATTGTCTCCCCAGTGCCAGAGCGTTTCGGAATGGCGGTTGCGAACGATGCCCCAACCCAATCCCCAGAAAATATTTTTGGAGAGCTGTTTTGGAGTGCGGTCGGTACAGTTTGTGCATTCGGGGTCGACAGCGATTTGCGGAGTTTCCATTTCGCGAAGGCTGGAGGGCTTCAGCCCAACACGATTCAGAATGGCCGCGACAAATAGGGCATAGTCATGCGCCGTCGTGTTGAGCGTAGACGCCGCGCCCGCGTCTTTTGGTTTCCACAAGTCCTGCGGCATGGCGTCGCCGTCGTGGCCTGCAGCAGTGCGCTCATCGAAGTCCGCGCGCCAAACGTAGCTGCTGCTGGCCATGCGGAGAGGGGTGAACACGAGTTGCGTCATGACGTCGTTCAGCGGTTTGCCTTCAATTTGCTCGACGACGTGCTGCAGGTAAATAAAACCTTCACCGGAGTAGCTGAAGCGCTCGCCGGGAGTGAAGTAGATGGCGAGGGGATTGCCCTCACCGCGCCAGTTGCGGAATCCGGTACGGTGGCTGAGCACGATGCGGGCGGTGATTTTCGCGAGGCGATCGTCGCCTTCGATGTAGGGTTTGGGGAGATAGCTGGACAGAGGGACGTCGAGGCCAAGTTTGCCCTGATCGATGAGTTTGAGGACAGCGTAAGCGAAGACGGGCTTGCTGAGAGAAGCGGCTTCGAAGACGGTGTCGTCGGTGACGGGTTCTTTGGTTTTTGTGTTTTTGACGCCGAAATTGCGGAGCCAAGCTGTGTGTCCATTGCGAAGGACGGCGATGGAGAGGCCTGGGATGTCTGCTTGGCTCATGAGATCGGGGATATCTTTTTCGAGTTGAACGATGGCGGGATCGGGTGAGGAGGTTTTGGCGTGATGAGCGACCGATACGCCTTGAGCGCCGAGAGATGGGCAAAGAATCAGGAGACCAGCAGCAAACGGCAGTAAACGGAAGAGACGGGAAAGATTCATGGGAGGCTCCTGGAAGTGCCTCGGCAAGCCGTGAAGATAAACCCGCGAGGTATTTCGAGACACTGGAAAGGTACGCAAGCGCCGGGAAAATGGTTCCGCGGCAGGCGTACTGTGACGAAATGGGAGGCGGCCAGCACTTTTAGGAAGATTGACGTTGCGTTTACAAAATAGATAGACGTATGAAATGGAATGCGGTTTAAAATGGAATTGCCGCAAGGAAATTCCGCTCGTCCGCCAGAAGTAGCAAGAGTCCAGCCAGGAAAATTGAAAGCGAAGATGAGAAAACGGAGGCGGCAACCATGAGACTCAAAAAGAGCGAGCTTGAGCTGTTCTTATTGGGGATGCTGGTAGTAGTGTCAACGGGGTGCAACAAAGCAGATACGCAAAAGATGCAGCAGGACGCGAAAGCGACGGGAGAAGCCGCGCAGAAGACGGCTGCGGACGCCGCGGATGCCACGAAAAAAGCCGTGAACGACGCGACGGATAAGACCAAGGCTGCGACCTCGGACGCCGTCGATGCTACGAAGCAGAAGTACGACGAAGCCGCCGCTAAAACGAAACAGGCAACGAGCGATGCCGTGGATCAGACGAAGAAGGCGGCGAAGAAGGCCGCGGATAAGGCGAAGCAGGCGGCGAAGGATGCTGCGAACAAAGTGAATCAGTAGCGAGAGTAGTGCGTCGGGCAACTGAACCAGTGCCCGGCGAAGTGCGCGATAAATTCTGGCCGGCCCCTACGACCGCGAAGAGACGAGCTGCAGAGTGAACCTAGTTCTGTACTGCATAATGTGCTGGCTGGCGTGGATTGGAAATTTCCTCCCGCAGCAGGACGATGGCTCGCGGGGATATTTGGGATTTGACCGGAATGATTATCCGGGTGATGCAGCGATGGCGGATTTGCGGAAGGAATTTGCGTTTACAGGATATTGGTTGACACCAGCGCCTGGTGGGAAGACGAATTCATGGTCGGGAAAGCGGAAAGTGCTGGAAGCGCAGGGGTATGGGTTCGTGCTGCTGTCGCGGGGAAGAGCAGGGAAAGAGATTCGAAACGCGAAAGGCGCGCAACAGAACGGAGTTGCGGATGCGCGTGAGGCGGCGCGCAGCGCGAAGGCCGAAGGATTTGCGAGTGGCGCGATCATTTTTCTGGATATTGAGGATGGAGGGCGGCTGGCAGCGCCGTATCACGCTTATTTGCGTGCGTGGGCAGATGAACTGGTGAAACTCGGATATCGACCAGGCGCGTACTGCTCCGGGATAGTGGTGGATGAAGGTAGCGGCGTGACGATTGTGACGGCAGAGGACATTCGAACGAACGAAGCGACGAGGAAGTTTGCGTATTGGGTATTCAACGATGCGTGTCCCCCATCGCCCGGGTGTGTGACCGTTGCGAAGGTGCCGTTGCCGTCGTCGAGTGGAGTGAAGGATGCGATGGTGTGGCAGTTCACACGATCGCCGAGAAAAAAAGAAACGGCAGTGCGGTGCGGTGGTTATGCGGCGGACGAGAATTGTTATGCGGCGGTCGATGCCGCAAAGAAATGGCACCTCGATTTGAATGTGGCGGCGAGTTCCAATCCTTCCCTTAGGCAATAAATTCCAGCGTGACAGCGGACATTCGCTTCGCATCCTTTCCAGATGGATGCAGTTGAGTCCAAATGCATGCAGTTGAGGGAGCCAAACCGAAGAACAAGGAGGCAAAATGCCATTGGTACGCATTTCACTTCGTGAGGGGACGACACCGGAATATCGGAGAGCGATCGCCGATGGAGTGCATCAGGCGATGATTGATGCGATTGCGATTCCGCAGAAGGACCGATTCCAGGTGGTTTCGGAATACAAGAGTGGGGATTTGATCTACGACGCAGACTATCTGGAGGTGAAGCGGTCGCTCAAGATGGTGTTCGTGCAGATCACGCTAAGTACTGGAAGGAAGCCGGGACAGAAGCGGGCACTATTCAGGCGGATGGCAGAATTATTGGCAAAGTCGCCTGGGCTGCGGCCGGAGGACCTGCTTGTGAATTTAGTCGAGGTGAGTTGGGAGAATTGGTCGTTTGGGAATGGCGAAGCGCAATATCAGAAAGATTAGACGGCAAACGGTTGCGAGGGCGACATATGAGCCGCCCTCCTTGCACGAATCCTTTGCAAGTTCGTGTACGGGCGAGATCAGATCTGGCCCAGGCCGCCGTCGACGTTGATTTCGACGCCGGTGATGTAGGAAGCGTCGTTGGATGCGAGGAAGGCCACTGTGCCAGCGACTTCTTCGGGTGTGCCGACGCGTTTCATCGGAACGTGCGCCACAAAATTCTGCACCATGGCGTCAGCGGTTTCCTTGGGCAGACCGAGGCGTCCGAAGATCGGAGTTTCGATCGGGCCTGGCGCGACGGAATTAACACGAATGTTGCGGGTGATCAGTTCCGCGGCGAGTGTGCGGGAGAACGATCGCAGCGCAGCTTTCGTTGCGGAATAGACGGAAGTCAAGGCGTTGCCTTTGATTCCCGCGACGCTGGTATTCAGAATGATGGAGCCGCCATCGTTGAAGTACGGAAGAGCCTTCTGAATCGTGTAGTAGGCGCCTTTGGTATTGATATCGAAGATTTCGTCGTAATGGGCTTCGTCGGCGTTTTCGAGCGGCTGGAATTTTGCGACACCCGCGTTAACGAAAAGGATGTCGATTTTGCCGAATTTTTGCGCAATTGCGGAATAGAAGCGGTCAAGGTCGGCAAGCTTTGCGACATCGCCCTTAACGGCAAGGATTCCGTTGCCGACGTACTTGACGGCTTCGTCGAGAGTTTTCTGGCTACGGCCGGAAATCGCGACCTTTGCGCCTTCGTCGGAAAAGCGTTTGGCGGTGGCGAGTCCGATGCCGCTGTTGCCTCCGGTGATGACCGCGACCTTACCTTCAAAACGTTTCATAAAATCCTCCACTAGAGTTGCACCAGTGCGGCGTTCGTGAAGCTGGCCGAAGGATCGTCCGCCGGTGACTTCGATACTTAGATGAACATCTAAGCATTCGGTTGCATAGATTGCGATGCCTGGCGGGACAGGCCGGAAAAAGGGAACAACGTCCGTGGATGCGACCGGGTAATTCCGATACACTGGGCATGGATGATGAATACCAAGCGAATTGAGAAGATTTCAAAAGCACTGGCGGACGAGACACGTTTGCGGATCTTTGAGGCAATCGCCGCCACAGACAACCTCACTTGTGGAGAGCTTGTAAACCTGAGAGGGGTTACGCCCGCGACGATTTCACATCACCTTAAGATTTTGACGGAGGCGGAGTTGATCGAGTGCTGCAAAGAAGGGCAGTTTGTGCATAGCCGGACAATTCCAGAGACCATTGCGGAATATTCAAAATCGTTGGCGCGCATTTCGAAAAGCGGCGGCGCGAGTCGAGGCAGAAAGAAATAGCCGCTTGACTTCACGGTTGTGTCGGACGTTGAGCTGTTTAGAGCGAATCGGTTCGCCGGGAATGGGTGCTCCAGATCCTTCGGCTTCGTGACCCGGCGTGCGGAAAACGCAGCAAAGAGAAGGGCCGGGCCACTTCGCTAGGATGACAAGTTTTACGAGTAGAGCTATTTCATATATTTGTCATACCAAGACACGATGCGGTTTAGCCGGTCGATAAGGTGCTTTTCTTCGTGGAAGCCGTGGGGCTCGCGTGGATACACGACCAATTCGGTGTCGACCCCGTAACGCTTTAAGCCGCGATAGAGTTCCTGGCTTTGGCCGAGCGGATCGACTGTGTCGGCATCACCCTGCAGGATAAGCGTCGGAGTTTTGGCGCTTCTTACGTGGACAAATGGAGAGCTATTGAGAAAGCCTTCCGGCTTCTCGTAGGGAACGTTCCAAAACCATTCGTCGTAAGAAGGATGCTGTTCGGTGCCGTATTCGGAGATGAGATTAGCCATGCCCGCTCCGGAGACCGCTGCTTTGAAGCGAGTGGTTTGCGTGATCGCCCATTCGCTCATGTAGCCGCCATAGGACCAGCCGCCAATTGCGAGACGGTTTGAGTCAGCGATGCCTTTGGCGACGAGGTCGTCCACTCCCCAGATTATGTCTTTGAAATCGCCGCCGCCCCAGTCCGCGCGATTGCTTTCGATGAATTTCTCCCCATAGCCGATCGAGCCGCGAATATTTGGATAGAACACGGCGTAGCCTCGTGCGACGAGAAGTTGTCCCCAGGCTTCGACGGAAGATTCCCAGGCACCGGTCGGTCCACCGTGAATGAGAGCGATGAGCGGAAGTTTGGATTTGCCGTCGTAGCCGGAAGGCTTGAGGAGAGCGGCTTCGATTTCGAGACCGTCGAAAGATTTGTATTTGTAGACTTCGGGTTTGATTGTGCTGAATGCGTCGAAGAATTTATTGAACGAGGAAGATTTTTTTGGTTGCTGACCGGCCGTGCCGATCCAGATCTCTTGTGGTTCGGTCGAGGTTTCACCGACGAACGCGATAGTGCCGTTATCGGCGACGGCGAAGGATGACGGCATTGTTTCGGGAGTTGGGATGTCTTCGCGCTCGTTTGAGGAGGTATAGCGGATGAGCTTGCGAGTGAAGCCATCGGCAGCGAGCAGTATGAGACTTGCATCCCTGTTCCAGCGGTAGCTAAAAACAGTGCGGTCAAGGCTTGCGGACGTCAAATTTTTTGCAGCAGGCATGTTAACGGGGAGAAGCCAGAGGTCGTGCGGAGCAGGACCATCTTCGCGCGACCCGATGAAGCTGATGGTGCGGCCGGAAGGAGCGATGGCTAGTTCGCCGAACGGGCCGCGCGGAGTGAGAAGCAGTTTCATTGCGGCCTTCGCATCATTCACCGAGGTTTGCACAAGAAAGATGCGCTCAGTATTGCGGTCGGATTCGGGATGGTCTGTGGCGATGACGGCAAGAGAGTTGCCGTCTGGGAACCAGGCCAAATCGGAAAGTGAAAAATTTGCGGGAGTGAGCGCGCGTTCGGACTTGTCAGCGACGTTGATCAGCCAGAGGCGCGCGTGCTTGTCCTCTTTGTCTACGATGCGTGCGTCGTCCTTGTCCTTTTCTTTTTTCTCTTCGGCTTCTGTTTTGGAGTCGGGAGCAAGAAAAGCGATCTGTTTGCCGTCGCGGGACCAGGCGAATCTGCTGATGTTGCGCTTGCCTTTCGTCAGAGGCGCGGATTCGCCGCCATTCATGGAAAGAAGATAAATCTGCTGATTCGCGTCGCGGTTTGAAAGGAAGGCGAGAGATTTACCGTCGGGCGACCACTTGGGAGAGGATTCAGATTTTTCGGAATACGTGAGCTGGCGAAATATGCCGCTAGAGATTTCGAAGAGCCAGATGTGAGCGGGGTGCTGGTCAGCTTTGGGAGGTTCGCTGACGACAAAGGCGAAACGCGAGCCGTCGGGTGAGAATTCCAGATCAGAAAGGCGATGCAAGCTGATGAGAGCTTCCGGGGTGAGCGGCTTGCGCGACGCGGGAGCGGCATCCTGTTGAGCGAAATTCGCGGAGGAAAGAGGAAAAAGAAACACGATCGCAGCGATCAAGTCAATTTTTCGCATGAGAGTCCTCCGAGGTGAGAACACAGGACTGTAACCGCGGAAGGGAACAGCGTCAATGCAGGCGGAATTAAGCGGTGAGTAAGTTGCTGCCAATGAGCCGGCTTCGTGAGAGCGACTGCGAAAGACCTGACGGGGCCCCGCAGTCGCTCTCTCCGAAGTATGCTTCAATTTGCCAGATGGATTTGAAAGTTGTTGCGACTAGTCGTGATGGTCGCGATAGCGATCATGGTCGCGGCGATCACGATCGTGATCCCAATCGTGCCGGTGTTCGAATCGTCCGTGGTCGCCTTCCCAATAGCCGTTATAAAACCGTCTGCCTTCGTGGCGGGGACCAATCCAACGTGCGCCTGCATACGGCGGACGGGTCCAGTATCCCGCATGCCACCTATAGTGTCGGCCTACGGGATACCAATAGCCGTCAACCCACACAAATTCCGGCCCCGGACGTGGGGGAAGAACACGAACAACGCGTGGCGGTGGTGGTGGACCAATTGTGATACCGACAGATACCTGGCCGCAAGCGACATGCGTGCAACTGAGTAGGACCGCAAAAAGCAATCCGGCTCGGATTAGATTCTTCATGTGCGACGATCTCCTCTCCTAGCGTAATCAACCCCTAAATCGGAGCAATAGTTGCGTATTTCATCTCTTAGCCAGAGGTTCGGAAATACCCGCTTCGTTACTTCGAATTATCGATGGGACCCTCTGCGGAGACCAATAGAGCGAAGGCTGTACACGCCGAAACGGCAATTTGCCAGCGGAAAGCGAATGTGGCGATGACGGATTGCTGCGGCTGTTGGTGCTCGGCTACAATCTGAGGTTTGTTTTCCCTTAAAAAGGGCTGACGGGTGGTCATGCACGAACTTCGATTGCACAACACGCTGAGCGGGAAGACGGAATCGTTCGTACCGCTGCGCGCGGGCGAAGTTAAAATGTACACGTGTGGGCCGACGGTGTACGACTACGCGCACATCGGGAATTTCCGGACGTTCGTGTTTCAGGACATTTTGCGGCGGTATCTGAAGCAGCGCGGGCTAAAGCTGACGCATGCAATGAATCTGACGGACGTGGATGACCGGATCATTGCGAACGCGGCCGCGGCGGGATTGGGAATTCGAGAGTACACAGAAAAGTTCGCGCAGGAATTTTTCGCGGATTGCAAAGCATTAAGTGTGGAAACGCCGGAGTACCGGATCCGTGCGACGGATCACATTCCGGACATGGTGCAGCTGATCGAGCGGCTGCAAAAGAAAACATTCACCTACGAAAGCGACGGATCGATTTATTACCGGATCGCGAAGTTTCCGGAGTATGGGAAGCTTTCGAAGATTGATTTGACCGGGATTCAAGCGGGCGCGCGAGTCGACAACGACCGCTACGAAAAAGAAAACGCGCGCGACTTCGCGTTGTGGAAGGCGCCAAAGCCGGGCGAACATTTCTGGGAGACAGAAATTGGCAAAGGGCGGCCCGGTTGGCATATCGAATGTTCGGCGATGGCGATGAAGTATTTGGGTGAAACGCTGGATATTCACACTGGTGGAATCGACCTGGCATTTCCCCACCATGAAAATGAAATTGCGCAGAGTGAAGGGGCCACGGGCAAACCGTTCGTGCGGTACTGGCTACATGCCGAACACTTGCTGGTGGAAGGCGAGAAGATGTCCAAGTCGCTGGGAAATTTTTTTACGATGCGCGACTTGTACGGGAAGGGCTACAAGCCGTCGGCGATGAGATACGCGCTGGCCAGCGTGCCTTACCGTCGGCAATTGAACTTTACATTTGACGGATTGAAACAGGCGACGAGTTCGGTCGAAAGGATCCGGAATTTTTCGGACCGGCTGCGACAAGGGAAATTCCCCGCTAGATCGACGTCCGGAATGAAGGAACGCGCCGCGAGGGCACTGAATGACTTTGACGCGGGCCTAGCGGATGATTTGAATACCGCGGTGGCGTTGGCGGCGACGTTTGATTTTGTACGGGAAGCGAACATCGCGATGGATACCGGTGGCTTCGGCCAGGAGGACGTAGCGGCGGCGCAGGAATTCCTGGCGGCGTTTGACCAGATCTTTGCGGTTGTCAAGGACAATGACGCGGAGAAATTGAAGGAATTGGGATTCGGCGCCGCGCAGGAAGAAGTGTCGGACGCATGGGTGGAGTCGAAAGTCGCGGAACGGCAAGCAGCAAGGCAGCGGCGCGACTTTGCCAAGAGCGACGAAATCCGCAAAGAATTAGCCGATCGTGGTATAATTATTGAAGATAGTAAGGACGGAAGCGTCCGCTGGAAGCGCAAATGACACTCACAAACGTCCACCGGCGACTTGATCAGGCTTCTCCCTCCGAACTGCGGCCAAACCTCTACGGCGTAGATTAAGTTCCCTACAAACAAAACAGGAAGCGCTGGGCGGTGTCCGTCCGCGCGCATGCAAGCCTGCTCATCTAGCGTACCCACACCAATGCACGCCGGCTTAAGGCCGGAGTCCACTAGAACACCTGAACGCGACTGGTCCGGTGACCTGCTATGCGAGAAAAAACGGAGAAAAAAATGATTACGGCTACTGAAATGAAAGTACCACGACTGGTGACAGCGCTGCCTGGACCGAAGGCGAAACAGGTTGTGGAGCGCGACGCGAAGTTTATGTCGCCCTCCTTCACCCGCGATTATCCGCTGGTGGCGAAAAGCGGACGCGGCGCGATGGTCGAAGACGTCGATGGAAACGTGTTTCTGGATTTCGCGGCGGGAATTGCAGTCTGCTCGACGGGGCATTGTCACCCAAAGGTTGTGGCTGCGATTCAGAAGCAGGCCGCAGAACTGATTCACATGTCCGGAACGGATTTTTACTACGAGAGTCTGCCGCTGTTGGCGGAGCGACTTGTAAAAACGGTGCCGGGGAATGAAGACAAGAAAGTGTTCTTCACCAACTCCGGTACCGAGGCGATTGAAGGCGCAGTGAAGCTGGCTCGCTACGCAACAAAGCGCGACAAGATGATCGCGTTCTACGGCTGTTTTCACGGACGCACGATGGGATCGCTGTCGCTGACCGCCTCGAAGTCCACACAGCGAAAAGGATTTGGCTCCTTGCTTGGCGGCGTGGAGCACATTCCCTATCCCTACGCCTATCGTTGTGCGCTCGGACATGAGCCGGAAACTTGCGGGGAGGAGATTCTGGAGACGCTGGAAAACCAGATCTTCAAGCGCCTGTTTGATCCGACGGAAGTTGCGGGCATCATCATCGAGCCGATTCAAGGCGAAGGCGGCTATGTTCCTGCGCCGAAGTTCTTTCTGCAAGAGCTGCAACGCATTTGCCGTCAGCACGGAATCATGCTGATCACGGATGAAGTGCAATCCGGCATGGGACGGACGGGCAAATGGTGGGCGTTCGAACACGCGGGAATCGAACCGGACATCATCACGAGCGCGAAAGGAATCGCGAGCGGGATGCCGTTGGGCGCGATTATTGCGCGGTCGAGTGTGATGGACTGGAAGCCTGGTTCGCATGGAACTACGTTTGGCGGGAATCCAGTTTGCCTCGCTGCTTCGCTTGCAACGATGGACTTGATTGAAGGCGGTTTGATGGAGAACGCGCAGAAAATGGGAAAGTACATTTTCGAGCGCACCGCGGATTGGACGAACAAGTTCAAGATCGTCGGCGACGTTCGCGGCAAAGGCCTGATGGTTGGCGTTGAGTTTGTGCGCGATCAGCGAACAAAAGAACGCGCTGCGGACCTGCGTAACGCGATTGTCGATCGTGCGTTTCACAAGGGACTGCTCGTGCTTGGCGCGGGCGAAAATTCGCTGCGGCTCTCGCCGCCGCTCCTGATTGACCAAGAGCAGGCGGACTTTGCCGTGCGGACTCTGGAAGAGTGCATTCGGGAGGCCGAAAAGAAGGTGTAACGCAGAGGAGTAGAGTTCACAAAGAAAAGCGGCACATTTACGAAAACCCGCGGCGGTCCCAGTCCAAGATGGCAGCCGCGGGATTTTTGTTGCAGTGCGGCCCCTCACGAGCTTCCTAAAGGCACTCATTTGCCGGAGAAAGATTTGAGGATCTTACAAGCCGCGATCGAAGCGCGAGCAACACTTCTCATCACCGGGGATAATCGCCACTTTGGGCCATACTTCGGAAATAGAATTGAAGGTATCCTCGTCGCATCGCCTGCGGATTATCTGAAGAGCCGCCGAACTCGACGAGAAAAACAATGATCGCCGCACAGTAAGCTAACTCCACAGCACAGTTTTTGTTTATACTCGCGGGTTAGATACGAGTGTCGGGCTGTGGCCTGCCAGGATTCTACTAGAAAGCGGAATAGCGATTTCTTCACGGCTGATTTTTGCAACGGTAAAATGACGGGCGCAGCGTGGGCTGAGCGGCGAAGAGGAATTGTCCAGCGATCAGAAAAGAACAGCGAGGACACGTGGCGTGCGTGGTGAGACATTCGCGTATTGGTATTTGCGGCGAAACGGATACGTATTTGTGGCGCGGAACTATATGCCGCGTGGTGCCAAGAGCGAAATTGATCTGGTCGGATACAATGGCGAAACGCTGGCATTCATCGAGGAGCCTACACGAACGGCGCGTCAGGATCAGGCAGCGCTGCCGGAATTGAGCGTCAGCGCGGAAAAACAGCATCTCGTAGGGACGTGCGGAACGCGGTAAGATAGCCATTCGTGGCGCCCGCCGCGAAACCTTTAGTAAACCCTTTTAGGAGGCGGAATTGCCGGAGTTACGGAAGGACCCGATTACTGGCCGTTGGGTAATTATTTCGACTGACCGCGGAAAGCGGCCGATGGATTTCTTGCGCGAGAGCGTGATTCCCAAAGATCCGAAGAATTGTCCATTTTGTCCGGGGAACGAAGCAAAAACCCCGAATGAAGTTCTGGTTTACGGGCGAAATGGCGGAAGCCCAAATAGCGCAGGCTGGTCGATTCGCGTGGTACCGAACAAATTTCCTGCGCTGGGAATCGAAGGCGACCTGGACAAGGAAGGCGAAGGACTGTTCGACAAGATGAACGGGATCGGCGCGCATGAAGTGATTATCGAATCGCCGGACCACTCTTCTACGCTCGCGACGTTGTCTGAACGTTCGCTGGAAGACGTTCTGTGGTCCTATCGCGACCGCATGCTGGATTTGAAGAACGACAAGCGCTTTCGGTATGTATTGATCTTCAAGAATCATGGAGAAGCGGCGGGCGCGACGGTGGAGCATACGCATTCGCAATTGATCGCTCTTCCCATCGTTCCGCGCAGAGTGCGCGAAGAGGTGGATAACTGCTGGCATTACTACGACGAGAAAGAGCGCTGCATTTTTTGCGACATTATCCGGCAGGAGCGGGAAACAGGCGAGCGCGTAATCGGCGAGAACGATCATTTCATCACGCTGTCGCCGTATGCGTCGCGGTTTCCGTTTGAAATGTGGCTTCTGCCCAAAGTGCACGGATCGTCGTTTGAAAATAATCAGAGCTCGATGTACGCGAGCCTGGCGCGGATGCTGAAGGATACGATGATGCGCCTGGATGCCGTGTTGGACCGCCCGGCGTACAACTTCATGATCCATACTTCGCCGATCGGCGAAGAGATCAATGATCATTATCACTGGCACATGGAAATTATTCCGAAGCTAACCAAAGTGGCGGGATTCGAGTGGGGCACAGGTTTTTACATCAATCCCACACCGCCGGAAGAATCGGCACGGTTCCTTCGCGAGGCCAGAATCGGAACACTGGCGAAGAAATAGAACCAGGATTGGGCGATATCTTGCGGGCTGTAAGAGCGCGCAGGTTTTGGTTATACTTAAAAATTGGCGGCGCGGTACCCAAGTGGTAAGGGAGAGGTCTGCAAAACCTTTACGCGTGGGTTCGATTCCCACCCGCGCCTCCAGACCAATGTATTGCTCCGGCAAGCTGTAATCCTCAGAATTCAACCAGACACACGTCCTGGCAACAAATTCAAAAGGCCATGTAGCAAAAATATTCGTGGAGCATCTAAGTTTGGGTGTGAGACGCCCGCGTAACCAGCCCGAGGGTTCTGCCGCAACCTGAAGTGGTGTCGCTAGAAATGCGCCGCGATGCTTTCCAAATCATTTTGACGGAGACGTGCGATGGATTGGGAGTTTTTGCAGAAACAGCCGCCTTTGGGCCGGCTTCTGGCCACCTTTGTTTTCTTGACTTCCATTTGGTTCGCAGCCAACGCGATGGGCGCGGCCCAGGGCCAGCCGGCGCATCACGAGCACGCCGGACATGAAGGAATGAGCATGCCGATGGATGAGCCCATGGATGCAGCTGCTCAGGCGAAGCTGCAGGCGAAGATTCTTGCGGACAAAAAGGAAAGCGAATTCAACCACCACTTGGCCGGACTCCTTGTGGCGGTAGCAGGCGTGTTTATCTTGTTTCAATCCAACTTCGTGGCCCGGTGGCCGGCGGTGAAATTGGTTTGGCCGGCATGTTTTCTGCTGGCGGGAATTTTTGTATTCGCCTGGAGCGACACGGAACTGTGGCCCTTTGGACACCGTCAATGGCTTGAAGCACTGCAAAATAATCGCGAAGTGTTGCAGCACAAAATGTTCGCAGTGCTCCTCATAATTCTGGGGACGATTGAGTGGAAAAAGGCCCGCGGCGCGCTGAATGCGGCGTGGAGCTATTGGGTATTCCCGTCTGTGGCCGTGATCGGTTCGCTGCTTTTGATCTTCCACCACCATGAAGGAGGGATGGTTGGTGAACACCATATGGAGACGATGCAGCGAATCCAGGCACAACACATGAGTTATCTGATGTGCGGCTTGGGAATAGGGCTGGCGAACGGACTCAGTGAGTTGAGGCCTCGCGCCGCTGGAATTTTTCGCAAGATATGGCCAATGCTGATGATACTGCTAGGTGTTCTATTGATGCTCTACAGAGAATAGACATTTAAGTGTGCACGCACGCGATTTGTCCAGAAAGACGAACAGGGATGTTCCAGATTGACGGCGACGTCGATCACTTCAAAAAAGTGAATGATACTTACGGGCACGCGACCGGTGACGAAGTCCTGCGCGAAGTTGCCTATCGTTTGAACGACTCGATACGCAGTTATGACGCCGTCAGCCGCTACGGTGGTGAAGAATTTCTGATCGTGCTGAACGGTTGCCGGACTCAGTTAGGTGCCAAACGTGCCGAGAGCATTCGCCATGCTATCGAGGCGCGCCCGGTGGAAAGCGGGGCAGGAGCTGTGCCGGTTTCGATGAGTTCGGGCGTGGCAGGCACCGAAGACTGGCAGGAACTGAACGCTGAACAGTTGATCCATGAGGCCGATCTTGCGCTATATCGTGCGAAGCATCTAGGCAGAAACCGCTCGGTAATTGCGAGACCGTGCGGGCTTGAGGAAGTTCAAACGGTCAGCCGCGTGGAAGACCCAGTCCGTGCCACATAAGAAATCGCTTGTTCTGACTGCTTAAATCTTTGGCCGCGCCTGCTGCATCATCTGCCGCATCGCCACATTCGAGCCCGGTGCGCGCTTCTCTCGCCACGCTTCCAATCGCTTGCAAGCTTCTTCCAGGTTCAGAAAAACGGTCGGATTTTTGAACGCTGCGCGCCACGTCGGCACGATGCTTCGAATCCTGTCCCACACGACCCAGATTTCGCCGTTGCTTTCGAAGAAGAGCTCGTCGTTAATCAGGCCGCGGTTCACAATGCTGGCCACCATATCCCAATAACTGAGCACCATCCGGATATTGTTGTACTCATCGCTGCCCGGCGCATATTTTTCCATCATTTCGTCGGGCGATAGAGGATGGAAATGATCGAGGAACCAGCTGCGTGCCTGGCGCAACCTGGCCTCGCGGCGCATGTCGTAAAGTCTCAGCATCAGATTTACTTCTTCGTAAGTGATGGCGGACATGGGGGACCTCCTGAGCATTGAGCCTACTGCGGGGACTTGGATTGCGTGTTTTCGCCGCCGAGCAGTTGCGGATTCGTAAGCTCGAATCGCAGCACGCTCGCAAGTGGAATGCCTTGCTTTTGAAACTCGATTTGAATCCTGCGACGCAATTCGCGTGTGACTTCATCCTGCCGCGTGGGAGCGGTTCGCACTTGCAGTCGCACGACCGTCGCATTCCGATCGTAGGATTGCACACCCAGCACGCGAGGGCCGTCGACAAGCGCCTGCGACCACGAAGCATCACTGCGCAGCTCCGCCGCCGCGGCTTCAAGCGCCACCATTGGCTTTTCCAGGAGGATTTCGGGAGCCAGCCCGATGTCCACGAACGATTGCGACCAGTCCCTGCTCAGGTTGGCGACCGTGCGAATGTCACCATTGGCGATCGTGACGAGGGCGCCTCGCGCATCGCGCAAGACCGTCCGGCGCAGCGTCAAATGTTCGACCCGGCCGACATCTTCTGAAATCTGCACGGTGTCCCCGGCCACATACTGGTCTTCCCATACGATGTAAAAACCCGCGATGACGTCACGGACCAGGTTTTGCGCGCCAAAGCCGATCGCCACGGCAGCGAGCGCCATCAGGGTTAGCGCCGGCATCGGGTTGATCCCGACTTGGTCGAGCGCGGTCAGAATTGCGACCACCCAAACTACTTTGCTGGCGGCGCCGTAAACGACACCCGCCAGCGTGCGGGTCTGCTGCTCGCGAGTCTGTTCGCTGCGCGACTGGCTCGCCGCCGGCTTCACCAGCAGGCTCGTCATCGTGCGCAGGAAGCGGTTGAGCAGCAACGCGACGATGAAGATACCCAATAAATGCAGGGCGATGGACAGTGTGGCTTCGTTCAGGAACGGTACGATGCTGGACATAGGCGATTCGACGGGGGAGTATAACATTGAGTCGGCAGGCATGCTCGGAACACGATGGAGTTCATTCATCCGGCTTGCCGCCGCAGGGAGCTACCAGTGCAGCAATCCAGACGATCTTTGTTGGCCACGATTGCAGGCGTTGCGGCCGCTTTCTCGATGGCGACTTTAGTTGGCCGCGGACAGGATCCATTCCCAAAGGTGCCGCCGCCCGTACGCCCCGGCGATGACGATCCGAATCGGAATCCGAACGCGAAACCACCAACGAAAGCGTTGTTAGAAGAGAATCAGAAGGACATTAAGAAGAACATCGAAAAATTGTTTGAGCTCGCTTCGCAACTCAAGGAACAGGTGGAAAAGACGGATGCCACGACTGTACTATCGCTGGCCATGGTGAAAAAGGCCGAAGAAATCGAAAAGCTGGCACGCCAGATTAAAGAACGCGCAAAAGGTTGAGCAGACCGCCGTGGCTGCCGAATTTGGCGGGACTTGAATCCGTAAGGGTTGAAGGCCGCCGAATTCCTGACCGAATGGTTCGCAAAGGCAATCTGCCAGGATTCACGCTAGAATGGTGTTATCAGGTTTGCCGCAGTCTTTACCTGATGTTGTCTGCGCGCCCGTAGCTCAGCTGGATAGAGCGTGTGCCTCCGAAGCACAAGGTCGGGCGTTCGAATCGCCCCGGGCGCGCCATTATAAGATCTGCCCTTCGATTCACTTACGCTGCTTTTGCTCTAACAAGTGGAAGAGCATTTTGTAGCCCGCGTAGCCCATCGAGAGAAAAACCAAGTCCGGCACGTTCGCACCATTCCTGTCTTCACGCTAGGTCATTCTGTAATCCGCCTGCGTAGAAGTCCGTAACGCTCTCTTTGGAATGGCCGAGCCACAACTTGGTCAAGTCTTCGGGAGCACGCGCCCGTCGCAAAGTCTCTGTACCGAAACGACGAAGCGAGTGAAGCCCGATCTTCTTCCCTGTTGCGTGTAGAGCGCGAAGTACGTTTCGTTGGCCTAGAGGCTTTCCGCTGGCTGTGGGGAACAAGTAGCCGCACGTGTTCTCCACATGCTTCCACAGATGCCCTGCAAGCATCTCTGGAACGTCCACTTCGCGCACCGCATTGGGAGTTTTAGGTGGTTGTTCCCGTCCAGCCCAGATTGTATGCCGCACACGGATGACGCGGCAGTCTGGAGACAGGTTCGCGGTTTTGAGCGCTAGCGCTTCGCCGATCCTCAATCCAGTGCCCGCAAGTAAGGCAAACAGAATCGAGTACCGGGGTGTAGTGTCGGCGAGTACTTCGACCAACGCCGCTTCCGTGATCGTAGGTCTGTGCTGTTCGTCACGGCGCAGTATTGGAATACCGATGAAGTCGTGGTTCCACTTCCGTGGATAAAGCTGGTCGCCTTCAGAGCTAACCGCAGACGCGACAACCATCTTCGTAACCTTCGTGTAGTTGACGTAGTTGACGATTGATTGTGCAGTCTGTGAGGTGGGCTGTGTAATGGCGCTCATCGCTACTACAAATGTTACGCTCGCGATTCACAGACTCATCGAACCCCCTGCCAGCCTCTAACTTCCGGAGGACAAATACGCTCAAGAGCGCGAATCGCCGTTAGCGAAGCTCTGTCACGCTAAAAAACACCAGCCGTTGTGTGTGATTTGTGGAGGATGCCTACTGCTTGGGGCCGGCCGCCAGTCAGTGAATCAGTGCTGGGCATACGAGAGCGCCTGCGAGAAATGGACAAGAAACTTTTGTCGTTTGGGAAAGCGGCCAGGGTGTAGTCCTATGCCTTGCCCTTTTACTGGACTCTTGGGTAATGGACATGCCTTCGGGGATTAGATAGCGTCCTCGTAAATGGGGGATATCACATGCATTCTGCCTTCGAAAACGAGCACGTTCACGGAGCGCGTCGCTTAGTGTCTGAGCATCAGTTTCTAATCGGAAGCCTGCAGCAAAGGATTACCGTGAGACTGTACCAGTCGCTTGAAAGGAATTGGATCGAATTCGAGCAAAGTCATTTCATCAACACCCCGCTTCAAATTGACGCGTACAGGACAAGCACACCCTACGGAGACGATGAGGACGATGCTTTGCGCCTCGCGGTAGGGTTTTGTCTGGTCCAGTGGTACGAACAGGCCGTTCGTGAAGGTCATCGGCCAGACGAATCTTGGCTAGTGCCGAACCCTAGGTTTCACAATTTTGCTGAGCCTTATTCTGTGCGGTCGTAAACTAAACAGTCGCCAATTTCTCATACCGTTCGTCGTGGATCGGAAAAACTCGCCGACGAAACATACATCACTGAAATCTGGCGACCCGCACACCGCCGTCATTGTGAACGGTTACGCATAAATTAGCTTAGCCAATCGCCTTCCACCGCAAGAATCAATTCCTTTTCCGCGATGCGCTCACGAAACTGATACTGTCGCCAAACGTTAGCCGCCCGCACTGCGTGAATTCCGCCGCGGCCAGCTAAGTCCCGCACTATCAGCGGCCTGCGTCCTGTGCGAATTGTTGCGGGAGCGGCACTCGCGGCGGCTGAAACGGAGGCACTTATCCTTCGGAAAAACGTGCAGGCCCGGACGACTCTAGCGGGGAAGGAGCACACTTACGCTCCGCCGCTAACAATGCAGTCAAACTTATGGTGCTCCGGGAATGGTGACATCCGACCGTCTGAACCACCAGCCCCCGCTAGCTCTGGTATTCTCCATACCGCTCGAGATACTGCCTTCCGCGGTCGGTCAGTTCCACAATGTCCTTCAAATCGAAACTGCGCTTCGCGGCGGTTTCACTCATCGCGTGGTCTTTTTGATTTCGAATCAAGCCCAACGTACGAAGCTTCCGCAGTTCGGCACAAACCGCTTCGTTGCCCAGGTACTGCGTCTTACCGTTCTCGAGGTTCTTCAGATGCTCCAATTCGTTTTGCTGGAGCAGAAGGGTGAGCACGAAACGAACGTCATCCAATTCAACCCGCTGTTTTTTCTGGTCCGCCTCGATCTTTTGCAGCCAATCCAGCTCCAATTCTCCGAACTTAAAATGGCTGATTCGATCTAGCAACTCAGGCCGTAGCAAAATACTAGCGACTCCAGCAGCCAAGATGATCACGCCGATGTCCGCCACGCCAAGTTTTTGCTGTACCGGGATTCGACCAAGGACGACCGCGGAAATGTAAGCGCAAATTGCAACAATAACAACACCAGCGACAATGCGGCGAATTACGTACATGCCGTCAAGCATTTTCTTGGGCTTGAGTTGGGCTTGTGGTTCCATGATCACCCGGTGTGCCAAGGATATCAGCGAATAACCTTGCCCTGATAGGCGTAGAATTTCGTTGGATCGCGCAAATGCCACACAAGAAACTGAGCGGTGAGTTGCCTCCAGAAGTCCTTGCCGTTCTGCGAATCTCGCCCGATCTTAAGCCCTGTTCGAAATTCCGCCACGCCAACATCTACCAGTTCGCCGAGCACCTCAACGAGGGAAAGTGCGAACAATACTTCACTAGCTAAGATCACGGCGACAATGAACCTTCGGCATTGCCAGGAGATAAGGAAGGATTCTGTTGGCTCGGGAAGTAGGCGTTCAAGCCCGAGAATGAACACCAACAACGCGCTAAACAGGTTCAACCTATGGCGCATGCAGTTTAGTAAGCGCGCCATTGGTTAAAGTTCCCCTCTCGCCGCTGTCCTTTTGAGACGAAATGGTTCGTGTACCGCGGTGATAGAATCTACTTGAGCCGAATTCCGACAAATGCAGCTCACACTGGCGATGTTGGCGCCACGAGTAGAGTTTCGGAGCCTCATGAAAGAACCCGAGAGCAAGGCGAACTACTGGCCGGTTGTCGGTCTGGTGCTTTGGAGTGCCGTAATATTGCTGATCCTTTACCTCGTGGGTCATTTTCTCTTTAGGCGATGGTGACAAGGCGTCGCTGTCCAGATCGGTACGGCACGCCTGACCAAAACCATTTCATGTCGCTGCGGGTTGGGATGGGTTTGTAACTTGAAACGCGCTGACTCCAATTGGAACTTGGCAGAGACTGCCGCGATGCGGAAGACGCGGTTGGTCATTGGTGAAATGCTAAAGTGTGTAGCCCATTTGCCTATCTGAAAGGGCAGGCTTCTACATGGCGTCGCCCGTAGGTAACGGACGATAAGGCACTTAGAATTTGTGCCCCCAAAACTCCGAAGCACAAGGTCGGGCGTTCGAATCGCCCCGGGCGCGCCATTACACGACCACTTCACATCAGGGACGCCGTACCTTAGTTGTCGGCTGACAACGCTATCGCCGCTTGTAGCCATCGCTGATAAAATCGGCTGCTCGACAGGAGCGTCCACGCGATGAAGCTGATTCGATTTGGAGAACCAGGACACGAAAAGCCGGGCGTACTTTTGGATGACGGTGCGCGGCTAGACGTATCCGGATTTGCCGCTGACTACGATGAGGAGTTCTTCGCGAGCAATGGTTTGCACAAACTACGCGTCTGGCTGGAGATGCATGCATCCTCCGCGCCGCGCGTCGCGAATTCAGTTCGACTTGGGCCTCCCATTCGCCGCCCCAGCAAAATCGTGTGCATCGGACTGAATTTTCGCGATCACGCCGCGGAAAGTAAACTGGAGCCTCCGAAGGAACCGGTAATCTTTTTCAAGTCCACTTCATCCCTCGTGGGACCAAACGATCCGTTGAAAATTCCGCGCAATGCGGAAAAAGTCGATTGGGAAGTGGAACTCGCTTTCGTCGTGGAGAAGCCGGCCACATACGTAGCAGAGGCCCAGGCGTTCGACTACGTTGCAGGATTCGTCCTGCACAACGATTACTCCGAACGAAGTTTTCAGTTGGAGCGCGGCGGCCAGTGGGTAAAAGGGAAGAGCGCGGACACGTTCGCTCCTCTCGGACCATTTCTTGCCACACGCGACGAGCTTCCAGGCTTCAATCGGCTCGGCATGTGGCTGAAAGTCAATGGTGAATTCCGCCAGCGTAGTTCCACCGCCGAAATGATCTTTGGCGTGCCGTTTCTGGTGTCGTACATCAGCCAGTTCATGACGTTGCTGCCGGGCGATCTTGTCAGCACCGGAACGCCCGCAGGTGTAGGCCTGGGAATGAAACCGCCGCAGTATCTAAAGCCGGGGGATGTCGTAGAACTCGGAATAGACGGCCTCGGCGAATCGAGACAAATCGTGACTGCGTAGTGAACTAAGGAATTCTTACAAAAATAGTACGGCTATTTCGGCGCTTCCGCCTGTACGGCCGAGTACAGCGGAAATCCACTGTCGGCGTTTTTCCAGAGCGACAGAAAATTGTTGTACGACGCTTGCGCCTCCGCAGTTTCGCCGTTCATTGTCCGCGCCCGCGCAAGTCCCAGGCGAGCGAGCGCTCCGATCGGTTCATTTGACACCACCCCGGGCCAGTTCAGAATTTTTTGAAATTCTGCGGCAGCTGCTCCGCCCTGGTGTTGCGCCAGCAGCGCCTCGGCTCGAACATAAACCGGATACAAATACGTCGAATAGCTGCTGCTGCCCGCAAGTCCCAATTCGTAAGGCGACGCGGCTCGCAAAAATTCAATCGCTCGCGAGGGGTCTCCATCGCTCAGCGCGACCTGCGCATAAATTGTGGGCAGATAGTTGAACTGCACAATTGTGTCTTCCGGGAAACGGCTCTTCAACACGTCCGCAAATTGGACCGCTTGGTCTTTATCGCCTACCATCGCCAGCGCGAGGCTCGCGACAAATTCCACGTCTCTTCCGTTCGACGACTTTAACGCGTTTGCCGCATAACGTTTTGCTTCCGCGCCGTTTCCAAACAACGCTTCTCGCAACGCCGCCGCCGCTTCGCAACCTGCGGCTCTTTCTTTGCGTCCCGCACGCTTCGCGGAAGCTACCGCTTGCCGTGACAGCTCCCGGGCCGTGTTCAATTGGCCAAAGTAAGCCGCGCTGTCTGCCTGGTAGTACAGCAGCACCGCCTCATCACCTGCGCGGTCTGCTGACCAGTTCACCTGCTCCGCCATTCCTGCGTCGTCGCTTTGCAGGAACGCCAGCTGATACAACGCGTATCTCATGTCTGGCGAATCCAGCTTCTTGGACGCCGCCTCCGCCGCCGTCGCGTGCGCCTCCTTCGCGCGGTTCATGTTCACCAGCACTGTCATCAAATTTCCGTAGTTCAGTACGTCATTTGGTGCCAGCCGCAAAGCCTCTCGAAATTCCTGCAAGGATTTTTCGTATTGCCCCAACGTTTGATAAACCACACCGAGATTCATCGGCGGCACCGCCTCGCGCGGATACGTCTGTGCCCACAGTTCGTACACCTGCTTCGCTTTTTCCAGATCGCCGGTCACAAAATGGTGATAGTGCGACTCGATGTAGAACTTTTCGCGCTCGCTCACTTTGGCGCGAAGCTCAAATGCCCGCCGCGTATTTTCCGCCGCCAGTTCCTTCTCGCCCAAATTGTGATAGGTGGTTCCCAAAGATGCGTACGCCATCGCCAAGTTCGGGTCCAGCCGGATCGCACGCTGGAAAAGAGGCACCGCCGCTGCAAAGTTTCCTTGCGCGATCATGGTGCTGCGTCCCATCGAATATGCCTGCAAGGCTTCGAGAGAAGGCGTCGTGGCCTGCTCAATCGGCGTTGCAAGCTTGTGTACCGACTTCAGGGATTCGCCAAGCCTGCTGCGCAGCTTTGTTGCCGCTTCGCCGAGCGCGGTCAGCACATGCTCTTTGCTGTCTGCAGTGGCTTGTTCCTGCGCAAGCGTATCGCCTGTCTGACAATTGACCGCGTTGATTCCCAGCACATACTGCGTTCCTAAACTCGAGATCGTCCCGCTCAGGTATGCTTTGCTTGCAGTCCGCTCACAGAGTTCGCGGGCAATCTCGGGCGTCAACTTTTGGTCCTCGGCCTTTCCCATCAGTTGCAGCGTTTGGCGCGTACGTTGATCCGAAATCAAGCTCAGGAACGGCGACTGCTCAAGCTGCACGGCGAGTCCTTGCCGAAGTGCATCGTCAAAAACCGCGTCGCCCGTCTTGTTTGTGAAGTCCGCCAGCACGACCGTATCAGTTTCGCTCAGCGCATGCGCCCTTCGCGTGTCGTAAAGCCAGCCGCCCGCTGCCATCGCACCGATTGCCGCCGCCACTCCCGCTGGAATCGCCCATTTGTTTCGCTTGGTCCACCGCAAACCCTTTGTACCAGCGGTTGCCAGCAGCAGCGAGCTGGCCGTGTGGCCTGACTCGTATCCGCGCCTCAGCACTTGCAGATCGGACCGAAGTTCCGCCGCGCTCTGGTAACGTTGTTCTTTGTTCTTTTCAATCGCCTTATTAATGATGGCTTCGAGCTCAACCGGAATATCCGGATTTACGCTCCGCACCGCAGCCGGAGGCCGGCTCAGGATTGCTTCGATGATGACGCCGCCTGTGCCTCCAGGGAAAGCCTTCTGTCCCGTAGCCATTTCGTACAGCAGTAGTCCCATCGAAAATACGTCCGCGCGCGTGTCCAGGTCGTCGCCACGAATTTGCTCTGGCGACATATAAGACGGCGTTCCGCTGATCACACCAACGATCGAAATCGGCTCCTCAAGCGAGGGATGAGATGAATCCGTCGCATCCTTGTCCCCGCCGTTCCTGCTGATCAGCTTGGCCAAGCCAAAATCCAGCACCTTGGCCTGCCCGCGTTTCGTCACAAAAATATTCGCCGGTTTTATATCGCGATGGATGATGCCTTCGGCGTGCGCGGCGTCCAGCGCATCGGCAATCTGAATGCCTAGATTCAAAATTTCTTCGATCGGCAGCGGTTTGCCATTCACGTGCCGGCGCAGCGTTTCGCCTTCGATGAATTCCATCGCTAGGAATGGGCGCCCGTCCTGCTCGCCAATATCATGTACTGTGCAAATGTTGGCATGATTCAGCGCGGAAGCAGCCAGCGCTTCCCGGCGAAATCGCTCGAGCGCCTGCGAATCGTGCATTAAATTGTCAGGTAGAAATTTCAGCGCGACGTAACGCTCAAGACGCAAATCCTGCGCCTTATACACAATCCCCATGCCGCCGGTTCCCAGCTTTTCAAGGACTCGATAATGTGAGAAGGTTTGCCCAATCATCGACGCAGAGCGCTTTCAATTGCCGCATTTAAAGCGTTTGATCGTCCGAGTTGATTCCGCTCAGTGCGTCACTGGCCTTTCGCCGGTCGGTCTTGGGCGGCTTCGGCGTACCCACAACCGTCAGCATCCGCGTTCCTTCGCCATAGGCATCCGTCGCAGGCGCCATTTCCTGTTCCAGGATGATGTTCTTGTTACAAATCGTGCAGACCATCGAACCGTAAGCTTCGCCGTCTTGTTTCAAGAAACGGTTGAAGCGCATCACGCGGCCGCAACACACTGGAATCCAAACTTTTTGAGGACTTTCTGGGCTCATACGCCCCTCTCGCCTTGCAGGTTGGCAAAGTATATACCGGAACCCCGCCCCCCAGCGAATTCTGATTTACATCAGCAGGCGCGTCGCTCGGCCAGTAAGCACTCGCAAGATTCCGTTTTGCTAGAGCGGCCGGTGCGTGAATTTCTTGCCGCTTTTGTATTCGCTCGCGGTTTGTCCGCTTCCGCGCAGCTTGTATTTGTAAGTGGTTAGCCCTTCCATTCCCATCGGGCCGCGCGCGTGCAATTTCCCGTTGCTGATTCCTACCTCAGCCCCCAGGCCGTAGCGGTATCCATCCGCGAATCTTGTCGAAGCATTGTGAAACACGCCGGCCGCATCCACTTCACTCAAGAATTGTTCAGCGGCGGCCAAATCTTCCGTGATGATCGCTTCCGTGTGACCGCTGCCGAATTCATGGATGTGCGCGATGGCCTTTTCCAGTCCATCCACGACTTTTATGGACAAAATCAGATCCCCGTATTCGGTTCCCCAATCTTGTTCCGAAGCAGCCTTTACGTCACTTGCGGCCGCCCGAGTTCGCCCGCAGCCCCGCACTTCCACACCCGCCGCACGCAACTGGTGAACGATTCGCGGCAGAAATTGCTCCGCTACATCCATGTCCACCAGCAACGTCTCCATTGAGTTACAGGCCGCCGGGTAGTCCGTTTTCGCATCCATCACAATACATTCGGCCTTCTGCAAATCCGCCGCCGCGTGCACGTACACATGGCAAATACCTTCTCCGTGGCCCAGCACCGGGATCCTGCTCTGCCGCGAAATCTTCTCCACGAACTCTTTGCCACCGCGCGGAATCAGCAAATCCACGTCACGTTCCAGCGTCAGCAGCTCCATCACATCCGCGCGCGAATGCAGCATCTGCGCTGCACCGTCGGGCACTTTGCCGGACTCTGCCAGCGCCTCCCGCCAAATCGTCATCAAGGCTTCATTCGTGCGAGCTGCTTCCGCTCCACCCTTCAGCAAAATCGCGTTGCCTGATTTCAGCGCGAGTGACGCGACTTGGGGTACCACGTCGGGCCGCGATTCAAAGACCACCGCCACGACTCCCAGCGGGCACGTCTCGCGCGTAAGCACCAGCCCCGTGTCCAACTCCGTCACGGCCAATCGCCGCCCCAGTGGGTCCGCGAGCTTTGCGACGCTGTGCACCTTCTCCGCCATTTCGCGAACGCTCTTTTCCGTCACGCGCAGCCGCGCCAGCAGCGCTCCGGACATTTGTCCCGCTCGTACCAATTCTTCCGCATCGCGCACATCATTCGCGTTAGCCGACACGATGCGTGCTGCATTTTCTTCCAGCCGCTTTGCAGCGGCCTCCAGTACGGCGTTCCGCGTGGCTTCGCTCAATACTGCAAGCTTTCGCGAAGCAGCTCGCGCCAGCCCCGCGGCCCTCGCCGCACCAAAGCTGGTCGTTTTTTCCACGTGCGTCCCGCCGCTCGTCGCGCCAGTCATCCGGCTGCCTCAAGCACTACAATATTTTCTCGCGTGAACAGTACGCGCGCCGCTTTCTCTCCGTCCGCATTTCTTTCGTCGCTTGCGTACGCCGCAATTCCGCGCGCAAATTCGCGTCCCGCAATATCTCGAATACTCACCACATCCATCGGACCAAATTCGCGTTCCACACGCACCACTCCCGAATTCAGCAGACTAGCCTTGCCCGCCGTAATGGCGCGTTGCGCCCCCGCATCCACCACCACTCGTCCGCGCACTCCCGCCGCGTAGGCAAGCCACCGCCGCTTGCCGCGCATTCGCGTCGCAGGAGCAAACACAGTTCCCAGGCGCTCTCCCGCGAACACTCTTTCCAACGCCTTTGGATTCGCCCCGTTCGCGATCAGCGCCACGCCTCCGCAGTTCATCGCAATCTCTGCCGCCTCAATCTTGGTGGTCATTCCACCGCGTCCGGTTTGCGCTCCTGTTCGCGAAGGTCCCGCAGCTGCCGCCCGCACCTCTTCCGTCACGCGTGCCACAAATGGCTCCAGCTCAGGTTGTTTTGCGCCAGTTTTCTTCCTCAAAAATCCATCTACATTCGTCAGTAGTACCAGCGCATCCGCTTCCATCCCGCTCATCACCAGGGCCGCCAACCGGTCGTTGTCGCTGAACGCCGCTTGCCGTCTTCCATCGACGCTTTCCAACTCCGCCGTCGATACGGTGTCATTCTCATTCACGACCGGCAGCACTCCGAATCCCAGCAACTTCTCCATCGTGCGCCGCAGATTTGAATATCTTCCCCAATTGCTGAAATCCTCTTCCGTCAACAAAACCTGCGCGATCTTCCGTCCCAGCCCGTCAAACAGACGCTTATACGATTCCATCAACAAACTCTGCCCCGCCGCTGCGCACGCTTGCTTCACGGCCATGTCTTTAAGCCGTGATGGATGCAGCCCCAACAAACTTCTCCCCAGTCCCACGGCGCCGGACGAGACCAGCATCACCTGACGTCCGTCTTGCATTAGTTGCGCCATTCCTCGCACAATCGGCTCCACTCGCGCCGCGCAGACTCCACCTTCCGCGTCGGTCACTGTACTCGTACCGAGCTTGATCACGATTCGCCGCGCAGCCTTCAACTTATTGCGCGCTTCGATTTCCCCGCTGGAAACTGAATTCACAGCCCGTTATTCCTCGCTTCCATCGTCACAATGCCTTTCTATTTGCCGTCGTTGCTCTCATAGCTTCCACTCGACGTGCCCGTTCGCTAACGAGGCTTCATTTTCCGACAACTGTCGCTTAATTCTTCAGCAATTGTTGGCCCTGGCAGTTTATCGTAAAGTCTGAGGCTGGTACGCCTGCGCCACGCCATGAAAAAACTTCGTATTCTGGTTTCTCTGACCACCAACGACAACGATTATCAGATCGAACAGGCGAAGTCCGCCGAGGAAACCTCTCGCCGCCTGAATATAGAAACACACATAGTTTACGCGGAAAACGACGCGATTAATCAAAGTACGCAACTGCTTCGCGCCATCCAGGCCGCTCCGCAGGAGCGCCCGGACGCCATCGTTTTTGAGCCTGTTGGCGGGACCGCTTTACCCCAAGTCGCCAAAGCTGCCGTTGGCGCGAAGATCGGGTGGGCGGTGCTCAATCGTGAGGCCAGCTACATTGCCGAACTTCGTCGCGCTGCGACAGCTCCCATCTTCTGCGTAAGTAATGACCATGTCGAGATCGGCCGTATACAGGGGCGCCAATTCGCCGCACTTCTCCCGAAAGGTGGCAATGTTCTGTACATTCAGGGACCATCGGAAAATTCCGCGGCCAAAGATCGCGCGCAGGGAATGTTGAGCACCAAACCGGCGAATCTTCAGGTCACCACCTTGAAAGCGCAGTGGACAGAGGAAAGCTCTCTTCGTTCTGTGCGGTCCTGGCTGAAGCTTACCACTTCACAAAAAGCGGTCATCGACCTGATTAGCGCCCAGGACGACGCGATGGCCATGGGCGCACGCAAGGCCTTTCAGGAAATCACGAACGAATCCGAACGCGACCGCTGGCTCAAGTTGCCCTTTACCGGCTGTGATGGTTTGCCCAAAACGGGATATGCCTGGGTACTTAGTGGCCTCTTGGCGGCAACTGTTTTTGCGCCGCCCAACTCCGGGCAAGCGATTGAAATGCTCCATCGAGCACTCACAAAGGGCCAGGAACTCCCCGAGCGTGCCCTCACTGCGCCGTCTTCCGTTCCTCCGCTCGCGGAATTGAAGCCGAAATTCCAATAGGAATCCGCCCTCGCATCCCACACACCCCGTTTTTAGAAAATCCTTTTTCTACTCACGATTCTGCACTTGCTCTCCGCCTCCGGAGGCGTATAATTTTCAAGCCTTTAACGTTAACCTTATCTTTCGTCGAGGAAATTTGAATGAATGCCCGTTCGCGCAAGAACGCGGTCAATCGCCGTGAATTCCTCTCGCAGACCGGAACCGGTCTTGTTGCTGCCGCCCTCCCCGTCTCGGGAGGCTGGCCCACGGCAGCAGAGCACGCACACGATTCGGAAGGCGCCCCACTTCGCTCCCCCTTTCCTGTCGGCGCTAAAAGAAAAATTCCCATCGGCGTATTTGATCCCGTCTACGATCACCTCGCCCTCGATGAAATGCTCGATAAAGTCAGCGCTCTCGGCCTCGAAGCTATGGAAATCGGGACAGGCGGCTATCCCCACAATCGACACTGTCCACTGGATGACCTGATCGAGGACAAGACAAAAGCCAAAGCATGGCAGAAAAAGTTTGAAGACAAGGGAATCCGCGTCGCGACCCTTAGTTGTCATGGAAATCCGGTCCATCCCAACGCGCAGCACGCACAAAAAGATGTCGACACGTTTCGCAAAACGGTTCTTCTCGCTGAAATGCTCGATGTAAAAGTCATCGTCGGATTTTCCGGATGTCCCGGCGGTACTCCCGCCGACACCCAGCCGAATTGGATCACCTACCGCTGGCCTCCTGAATACAATGAAATGCTGCAGTGGCAGTGGAAAGAAAAGGTTGTTCCTTACTGGAAGGACGCCGCGAAATATGCGCGTTCCCACGGCATCAAGCGCCTCGCATTTGAAATGCATCCGAATTTTGTGGTCTACAATCCCCGCACACTGATGAAGTTGCGCGAAGCCGTTGGCGAAGAAATCGGCGCTAACTGCGACTTGAGCCATCTCTTCTGGCAAGGTTGCGATGCTGTCGAGGTGATTCACTTCCTCGGCAAGGAAGGCGCGCTTTTCCATGCGCACATGAAGGACACCGTCATCTTTCCCGAGAATTGCGCAAAATATGGAGTCCTGAATTTCGCTTCAGAAAAGAGCGAACTCGAATCCGCATCCGACACCTTCCGTGCCGTCGGCTACGGCCACAGTGCGACGCTTTGGAAGTCCGTGGTTCAGGCGTATATGGACGTCGGGTACGAAGGTATTCTCTCCATCGAAAATGAAGATCCTATTTTGACGGGCGAAGTTGGCGTCGAGCGCGCCGCCTATGTTCTCAAAAACATTCGCAAGGAAATTCTGGGTGAGTAGCATGCGCGAACGCCATTTCCTTCAACTGACCGGGACGGCCACGAGTCCCGTGCACCCATCGAGTTCGGTTTCTCCGAGGAGGATCCATGCAACGGCGTGACGCTTTGCGAATCTTTGCGGCGGGTGCCGTCTTGCCCGTGTTTTCGCCGGAGTTATTTGCACTTTTTCGCCAGGCACAACCTCCGCCCGGCTACGCCTTACGCACTCTCACGCCGCATCTCAACGACACTGTCGTTGCGATGATCGATCAGATTATTCCCGCGACCGACACTCCCGGCGCCAAGGGCGCTCGTGTGAACGAATTCATTGACGTCATTCTCACCGAATGGGCCACTCCGGAAGAGCGTACTCATTTCCTTGAAGGTCTCGCGGGAATCGATAAGGAGAGCCAGCAACTCTTCGGCAAGAATTTTGCCGAAGCTTCTCCCCAACAACAGCTTACACAGCTCCGCGCTATTGACGATGCAACGCTCGCGGGCCGCACCACCCGTGTTCGTCATGGCAACACTATTCCGGAGCCTGACGTGCAATTGAAAGGTGATTTCTGGGAAATCTTCAAGCGCATCACGGTTCACGGATACTACACATCCGAAATTGGTTTTACCCAGGAACTTAAACTTCAAATTATTCCGGGCGCTCAGCATGGCTGCGCACCCGTCGGCCCAGGCGTCGGGGATGCCTGATTTCTCGGAGAAAAAATGCCAACACCAAGTTATGACGCGGTGATCATCGGTTCGGGAATCACGGGAGGCTGGGCTGCCAAGGAGCTCACCGAGAAAGGTTTGAACACGCTCGTTCTCGAAGCCGGCCGTCCCATCACTCCTGAAAAGGATTACGTCGAGCACGTTCCCGTATGGGAGTTGAAATATCGCTACTGGGACAATCGCGCTCAGCGCGCTGCCAATCAGCCGGTGCAGCGCGAGTGCTATTACGCGTGCGACGAATATTCAAACAAATTTTTCGTCAACGACTCCGAAAATCCTTACACCAGCGATCCCGGAAAGCATTTTGCCTGGATTCGCGGACGCCAGGTTGGCGGCAAATCTATCACCTGGGGCCGCCAGTCTTATCGCTGGAGCGATCTCGATTTTGAGGCCAACGCAAAGGAAGGCATCGCGGTTGACTGGCCGATTCGCTACGCGGATATCGCGCCGTGGTACGACTACGTGGAAGAGTTCGCAGGAATCAGCGGCCAGGCCGAGGGGCTGCCGCAGCTTCCGGACGGGAAATTTCTCCCGCCGATGGAAATGACCTGCGTCGAGCAGGACTTCAGGGACGCGCTGGCAAAAAGATTCGATGACCGCATCCTCACCATTGGCCGCTCTGCCGTGCTCACTCGCGTGCACAAAGGGCGCGCCGCATGCCATTACTGCGGCGTTTGTCACCGCGGATGCATCACGCAATCGTATTTCAGCAGCCTGAATTCCACGCTTCCCGCTGCGATGAAAACCGGCAAGCTTACCATTCGCCCGTACAGCGTGGTTCACAGCCTCATCTTCGATGCATCGTCGCGCCGCGTCACCGGCGTGCGCGTGATTGATGGCCAGACCAAGAAAGCGTTGGAGTTTCACGGCCGCATTGTTTTTCTTTGTGCCGCTACGCTCGAATCCACGCGCATTCTGCTGAATTCTGCGACGCCCGAATTTCCCAGCGGCCTTGCCAACAGCAGTGGTGAACTTGGTCACAACTTGATGGATCACCACATGGGCAGCGGCGCTTCCGGCACCATGCCCGGCCATGAAGACAAAATGCCGTTCGGCAATCGTCCCAACGGTATTTACATTCCGCGATTCCGCAACGTGAAAACCAAGCAAAGAGACTTCCTCCGCGGCTATGGCTATCAGGGCGGTGGTAGCAGAGACGGTTGGCAGCGCGGAATGACGACCGCCGGACTTGGCGTGGACTTCAAGAATTCTCTGCGCAAGCCCGGCCAATGGCGCATGGGACTTGGCGGTTTCGGCGAATGCCTGCCGAATCACGACAATTATGTTGAGATCGACAAGGATAAGCTCGACGCCTGGGGTATTCCCACTCTCAAGATTCACTGCGACTGGGGAGAGAACGAACGCGTCATGTCGCAAGACATTGCCATTCAGGCTGCGGAGATGCTCGCGGCCGCCGGCGCCACCAATATCGGCGTTTATTCTGAAATGACTCGGCCTGGGCTCGGCATCCACGAAATGGGAACCGCGCGAATGGGCCGTGATCCCAAGACCAGCGTTCTGAACGAACACAATCAGGCCCATGACGCAAAGAATCTTTTTGTGCCGGATGGTTCATGCATGACTTCCAATTCCTGCGTGAATCCATCGCTTACTTACATGGCGTTGACCGCGCGGGCGTGCGACTACGCCGTTTCGCAAATCAAAAAGAACGAATTGTGATCTGAGCGAACTACGGCGAAGCAAGCTGTCATCTTGAGGCTTCCACGGGTTGCGCACACGTCGCGAGGCTGTCCGGGAAAGTTCTTTTGCGCCGAGTCCGCCGCGGCTTTTCAAGTACCATTTTTTGCGTTGACGCTATACTCTGAATGGCTTACAAAAATTCATTGAAGGACGGAGCATGTCCCAAATCAATCGATCGCCCAAGACTTACGACGTCTGCGTCATAGGATCTGGCGCTGGCGGCGGCATGGCGGCGAAAATTTTGACCGAAGGCGGGCTGAACGTTGTCATGCTTGAAGCCGGCCCGCAGATCTATCCGGAAAAGGATTACAAGATGTTGATGTGGCCCTACGATCTGCCGCATCGCGGCGCAGGTGTGGGCGGACGTGCCAGCAAAAACTTCAGCGAATTTCTCGCTCCAAATGGCGCGTGGCAAATCGATGGCGAACCTTACACTTCCGCCGAAGGCGCAAATTTTCAATGGTTTCGTTCGCGCATCGTCGGTGGCCGCACGAACCACTGGGGACGCATCGCGCTGCGTTTTGCTCCTGTCGATTTTCAATCAAAAACTCGCGACGATCTCGGCGATGACTGGCCCATCACATATGACGATCTCGCGCCGTACTACGACAAGGTGGAATCCTACATCGGAGTTTTTGGCACGAAAGAAAATGTATCGAGCGCGCCTGATGGTGTTTTTCTTCCACCGCCGAAGCCTCGCTGCACGGAAATTCTGATCAAGAAGGCCTGCGACAAACTCAACGTTACTTGCATTCCGGCGCGGCTCGCGATTTTGACCAAAGCTCACAACGGCCGGCTGCCTTGCCACTATTGTGGACAGTGCAGCCGCGGATGCACTACGGCGTCGAATTTCAGTTCCAGCCAGGTGCTCTTGCCGCCGGCCATGGCCACCGGCAAACTCACGCTGCTCACCGGAGCCATGGCTCGCGAAATTGTTGTCGGAAAAGATGGCAAGGCCGAAGCCGTTTCCTACATCGACAAAGCCACACGAACCGAAAAACGCGTCTATGCAAAAGCAATTGTTGTTGCGGCGAGCGCTTGCGAATCCGCGCGGCTGCTGCTGAATTCCAAGTCATCCTTGTTTCCCGATGGGCTAGGCAACTCCACTGGCAACGTCGGCAAATATCTGACGGACTCCGTTGGCAGCGACGGATGGGGCGAAGTTCCCGCGCTCGAAAAAATGCCCCCGCACAATCACGATGGCGTTGGCGGCATGCACTATTACGTTCCGTGGTGGAAGTTCGATCGCAAGAATGATTTTCCGCGCGGCTACCACATTGAATTGTGGGGTGGTCGCGACATGCCCGGTGTCGGAATGTTCGACGGTCTCTGTCACGACGAAGAAGGATACGGCGCGCAACTGAAACGTCGCGCGCGGCAAGTCTACGGAACGACCGTTGGATTTTCCGGTCGCGGCGAGATGATTCCGAATGCCGAAACTTTTTGCGAACTCGATCCCAACAAAGTCGACCAGTGGGGAATTCCAGTGCTTCGCTTCCACTTCAAGTGGAGTGAATACGAATTGCGCCAGGCGAAGGACATGCAGGAAACGTTCAAATCCATTATCGAAATGATGGGCGGCACGTACAAGACGAAAACACGGATCGACGGTCAATATCCATTCGGAATTCTGGCCGGCGGAAAAATCATTCACGAAGTTGGAACCGCGCGCATGGGCGCGGACCCGAAAACCAGCGTGCTCAACGGCTATTGCCAGACACATGACGTGAAGAATGTTTTCGTTACCGATGGCGCGCCTTTGGTGACCAACCCGGACAAGAATCCGACCCTCACGATCATGGCGCTTTCCTGGCGCGCCTCTGAATATTTACTCGAAGAAGCGAAGAAGGGCAGCCTGTAGCGCATCAGCAAATGGGAAAAAGCAGGGAAGAGAGAACATAAGATGACGACGCATGGAATTTCGCGAAGAGACGTGCTGAGAACTTTGGCGGTCGGCGTGGCAGGGGGCTCAGTGCTGCAAGTGATTCCGCTCGAGGCGGCGGAACTCGCCCACCTGATGGTACACAAGGAAAAAGCGGCGGCTCCAGCAGGGAAGTACACGCCAAAATATTTCACCAGCAAGCAGTACGAAACAATTCTATCGCTCTGCGATACAATTATTCCCAAGGATGAAAAATCCGCGGGAGCGCTGGAAGCGGGCGCGCCGGAATTTATCGATTTGCTGACCAGCGAAAATGAGGAGTATCAACTCGCGCTCGACGGCGGGCTGATGTGGCTCGATACGCATTGCATCGATCAGTACGGAAAAGTTTTTATGGAGTGCACGCCCGAGCAGCGCAAGGAAATCCTGGACCTGATTGCATTCCGCAAAAATGCGAAAAAAGATCCAGGCGTGAGTCAGGGCGTGGCGTTCTTCGCATTCCTCAGAAACTTGACCTGCGACGGCTACTACACCAGCAAAATCGGCATCCAGGATTTGCAATACATCGGCAACGTAACACGCAGCGAATGGCCAGGCTGCCCTCCGCTGCCGGAATAAACGCCAGTAAGCGGCCGGTCAGGTTAGGCCCGTTTGTGGACGCCTTTGCGGAAATTTTCGAGCATGTGGTCGCAGTTGCGCATGGTGAAGGCGATGATCGGCATGTTACTTCGTCTGGTTTCGGAAGGTGTGTGTTCCGGATCGTCGGGGTACATGCAGCCAGGCATTTTGGGCCATGCCGTTCGCAGGCCCGGAGAGCCCAGACTCTCCAATCCAATCTTGGTCGTGTAATAACCAACCACGGTGTAATCTCGCATCATTGGAAAAAAATCACGTCCAGTCTCTGGGAGCGGTTTGTACTTGGCTTTGTAGGCGAGTACTTCCAGTAGGCTTTTCTGCTGCTCCGCATTGCCGTCCAAAAACTTAAGTCCGAATTCCGACTTGCTTCGTGGGTTGATCCAGTCGAGCCCGGCAAGAAATCGCGTTTGGGCATCTTCGCCGAGACGAATCGAGTCCTGCGTGGATCGTATTTCGGATCGCGCGCTGACCGGATCGCGATTTGCGACCATAAAGTCGATGAACTCAGCCACTCCGGCTTCTCTGGCGCCTGGCGTGTCGTCCGCGGGAATAATCATTTCGGCCAGATGCTCGACTAGGCGAAAGTGCTCGGGAGAGAAAAATAGAGGTTTGTACGGCTGCACGGCAGCGCGGGCGGTCGATGATTCAAGCGAACTGTGAGAACAGGCGAAGGACCATTGGCTAAAACCCGGGAAAGTGGCTACTGAAGCAGGGCCGATGAAATAAAGTGCGTCGCAACGTTCAATTCCTTGTCCGCCCACTCATCACTCCTATCGGAAGCGGTTTCTGGCGTCGCTACGTTCGGAGAATTTTTGTCTTTCCCCGAAGCCAACACTTCCGTACTTTTCCCGCTTTTGCGAGTTTGAGTCGAGCTCTGCCGCAGTCCGTACAAGGGCGATTGCCGCGCATGGAAATGATGCTAGAGTTTCAGCAGCATTGATAGTCACGGGAGAAATCATGACGGGAAGTCTTCGAATCATTCGTGCCATTGGCGCGTTTTGCCTGATGTTGGTTTGTGTTGCGTATTCCGAAGCAGCGTACGCGTCCGGCGACGACAAACAAGGCGACAAACAATTTGTTTCGCGTACGGCTGACGTCGAAGGCGTGAGGATTCACTACACAACAGGTGGACATGGGCCGACGGTGATCCTGTTACACGGGTACGCCGAAACATCGCGGATGTGGACGCCGATTTTGCCCGTTCTCGGAGAGAAATTTACGGTGATTGCGCCCGACCTGCCGGGGATCGGCGATTCGTCGATTCCAGTGGATGGCTTGGACATGAAGACCGCCGCGATTCGCATCCATGCGTTGGCTCGTTCGCTTGGCGTCGAAAAAGCCAGGGTAGTTGGACACGACATTGGGTTAATGGTCGCCTATGCGTACGCCGCGCAGTTTCCATCGGAAGTGGAAAAATTGGTGGTGATGGACGCATTCCTTCCCGGAGTTGCCGGGTGGGAAGCTATCTATAACAGCCCAAACATTTGGCATTTCCGGTTTAACGGACCTACGCCCGAGGCGCTGGTGCACGGACGTGAACAAGTTTACTTCGCGTATTTTTGGAATGACCTCGCCGCCGACAAGACTCGGTCGCTGCCCGAAGCCGACCGCAAGGCGTATGTCGAGGCCTACTCCCGCCCCGGGCGAATGAAAGCGGGCTGGGCATATTTTGTGTCTTTCCAGCAAGCCGCAAAGGATTTTGCGCAACTTTCCCAAACCATGCTCACCATGCCGGTACTCTCCATTGGCGGAGAGAAGTCGCTGGGAGATGCGCTCGGCCAACAAATGAAGCTGGTCGCCTCGGATGTGACGGTGGTTGTGTTGAAAGACACGGGCCATTGGATTCTGGAGGAACGGCCGAGGGAGACAACCGACGCGATTGTCAAATTTCTGTAACAGGCGCGACCCGCGCCAACAGACCGCCAGCGTGCCGCGGTCCCGGAATTCCCCGCTAGACCCTATCCGGACCTGGTGAAGCCACATTACAACGGCATGTATTTCGAGCGTATATTTGAGTGAAGGGCGACGTTCCTTCTACGACGTTCTGTTAGACAAAGTAGTCTCAGGAAAATGAGTGGCGCTCGTTTTCTGAAGGCCCACTCCGCAGAATTCTCCGCAAAAGTTACTTGCGCGCTAACGGGCGAAGCGCTGAATTGCGAGCAACCGGCTAACGAACAGCAACCGTTTTCGTGCCGTCACCTGAGACTTGGGCGAGGAATTCCCGGATATTGTGATCGATCTGGTTTCTTACGCGGCGGAATGCGTCTAGGCGCTCTTCCGGCGAGCCCTGGGCGGCCGTTGGATCCTCCAGGCTCCAGCGAAAGATCCGGAATGCAAAGGGGAAAACAGGACAGCGCTCTTTTGATTGATCGCCCAAACCAACAGCGTATGCAAAACGCTCGCGAAAAGCCCCTTTTACGTCTTTGACCTGCTGTCCTGAGATGTCGATTCCGACTTCTTTCATTGCATCCACGGCAAGCGGGCTGACCGGGGCTGGTTCAATCGCGGCGCTCACCGGAATCATGGCCTCGCCAGCAATGCTTCGCAAAAGGCCTTCCGCCATCTCACTTCTTTCCGGATGACCCGTGCACAAAAAAAGGACTTTGGGTTTATCCGACATGGCTCCCTCTCTCGGGCTTAGGCTTGGAATTCGGCTGGGCATCTCCTCGGCGGCTTTTTAACGAGCCGCGGGTGCTGGATTTCGTTCAGGCTAGCTCACTGTTCGGTGGATGGCAAGAAGGTTGAGGCAGAAGGTTGAGGCAGGAAGGTTGAGGCAGGAACGCTGAGGCCACTGACGCAGTCCGAATGGGGAGTGACGGCCGCGAGTTGTGCCAATGCGGAAAGGCGATTCTGACCGATGTTTGGCAGCGGGAATGGATGGATACCTTTCCAAACCCCTTCGGCCGCGGGAGCTGGACTTGGTTCTAGAGAAATATCTTATGCAAAAAGTTTGAGCGCTGACGGAGGCGCAGGACGCAAAGGCAGCTGCGTTACGGCAAAAACTCAGCTGGGAGTGGGTGCCTGGACGACTCGACGTCCCAGATGCTGACGTTGGTGATCCACCAGCGCGTGCCGTCCCAGAAGAGTTCGAGGCTGTCGACGGAACGGCCTTCGACAGGTCCAGTCGAGGACGATGCATGTTCAGAGGTGCTCAGTAGGTGGGCGACGTTGCCCGCACGATGGGTTATGCGATGAACTTCGTGCTCGTAGAAAGCTTTGCCGCGCAGCGAGGCATCGCTTGAGTCTACAAATTCCTGGTGAGTCATGGACTGCGCAGTGGTTTTTCCTGCTTCCTCCTGCCGGATGATGATAAACCGCACGTTGGGAATATAAAGCGTGGCGTCGCGGTCCCACTGGCGGGGCTGGTCGGCGGGACCGGAAACGACTTCGTAATAGGCTTTGACGATGCCGTCGATCGTTGAAACATCTTCGGCGCGCGGGGAAATCTTCGGGATAGAAACGTGGGGCGCGTGTTTCTGCGGGCCGATTGATTTTCCGGCGTCTTGCGGAAAAAATAAAATGCTGGCCGCAATCGCCACACCGAGGAAGTTTGCTGTGCGCAGCATCAGTGCGCTCAGGATTTGATGGTGCCGGAGGCGGCATCCCAGGTTACGGCCGCGCGGCGGAAGTAGGATTCGTTGGCCATGTGGCAGGCAAGCGCTGCGTTGTGACCGAAGACGGCATCTTCGACAACCGGCTTGCGTGACCTTACGCCCTGGAAAAATGCCCAGAGGTGCGGCTTCACGTCGTCGAAGTCGTTGCCCTTGTAGGTGTAGGTTTCAACGAGAGGTTCCTTGCCGGGCTTCGGATCGTGCTCGGCGCGCCACTGCTTCAGATAGGCTTCACGCATCGCGCCGGGATAGCTGCTGGTGTAGTAGCAGGGAGATTCGTCCTTGCCTGATTGAGGCGAGTAGGTCATCCCGAATTCGGTGACTTCGAGATAGCCCTTGGAACCCTGGAAGCGATAAATTTCCGGCGACTCACAGCCGAGATTCAGGCGTAGATAGACCGGATACTTGTCATATTCGAAAAGCGTAGCGTGAACGTCGGGCATGTTGCGGCCATCGGGCCAGCGGAGAATTCCTCCCGTGGAGAGAACGCGAGTTGGCGGCTCGTTCCAGCCGAGCATGAAGTTCATGCCGCTGACAAGATGAACGAGCAAATCGCCGGCGACGCCGGTGCCGTATTCTTTCCAGCAACGCCAGCGCGCAAAAATATTCGCATCGAACGAGCGCTTGGGCACGGTGCCTTGCCAAGTGTCCCAGTCAATGGTCGTGGTGCTGGCGTCAGTTGGAGGCGGATATTCCCACGCGCCGCAAGCATCGTTGCGGCCGAGCGAGCCTTCAACAAGATTCAGATCGCCGATGATGCCTTGAGCGAGCAATTCTTTTGCTTTTGCGCAGATGACGGAACTGACCCGCTGCGAGCCGATCTGCACGATACGGCCGGTCTTCTTGTATGCGGCGACCATTGCGATGCCGTCAGCAGGGGAATGCGACATCGGCTTTTCACAATAGATGTCCTTGCCCGCGTTTACTGCGTCGACGACGACCTGCTTGTGCCAGTGGTCGGGCACGGCAGCGATGAGGCAATCGATTTCCTTGTCGTCGAGAAGTTCCTGATATTTGCGCGTGGTTTTTATTTTTGCGCCGGCGATTTCCCTTGCGAGCGTGTGGCGGCCATCGTAGAGATCGGCAGCGGCGACGCATTCAACGCCGGGCAGCGTGATGGCATTGGCAAGAAGGCCGGAACCCTGCATGCCAACGCCGATGATGCCGAAGCGGAGGCGGTCGCTCGCAGGAACCGCGGCTTCGAGCGCGGACGGAATATGCGCAGGCTCAATCAGGATGTTTCGAGAGACGGCGAGCGCTCCGGCGGTGCCCGCAGTTTTTTGCAGAAATTGACGGCGAGTGGTTTTCATTACGGCCTCCGGCGGAAGTTGCGAATACTTAAAGTTAGCGACCGGTGATCAGCGACCAGCGACCAGCGACCGGTGAAACCCTGCCCTCGAAGTCGGTTGCGACCGCTATCGTGCGGCACGTGCAAGTCCCATGCAAAGTGCCGCGTAAAGCCAAACGCACCGGTCTGAAGACCGGCCACTACAAGACCGGCCACTACAAAACCGGGCAAGAGCTGCGCTGCCAAGAATGGCGGTGCCAAACTGTGCTCGCCCGCGAGCCGAGTCGAGGTGTAAAAAAAAACCACTCAAGTGGCCACCTAAAAGGTGACCGCTGCAACGTCGGGTTGAAGGCCGACGCTGCAAAACAAAACGGACAAACTATTTCAGCGACTGCATGCTGACTTCCTTGAAGAAGACAACATCGTTGTCGCTGTGATTCTGCAGACCGAACCAGCCTTCGTTGGGACGGCGGCCGCGCTGCGGCTCAAAATCAAACTTGCGCTCGGGAACGGGCTGACCTTCGGTGTAGTCGGTCACTTTCGCGCCGTTGAGTTCGACGATGGTGTGAGGGCCATCGAGAGTAATGATTATGGTGTTCCATTCTGGACCGGGCTTGCCCGTTTTTGCTAGCGGCTCGGTGAGCGAGTAGAGCGTGCCGGTAATGTGGTGATCGTCTTCGTTTGAAGTTTCGGGATGATTATCAATCTGAACTTCGTAGCCGTAGTGGACCGGCATCCACTCTTCACGCGGCTCGATCGGAATGCGAATGAAGATGCCGGAGTTGTCGTTCGTGTCGCGCATCTTGAAGACCACGCGAATGCGGCAGTTGCCAACTTTACCGCCGGTCCAGTAGAGAAGTCCCATGCCGCCGCGCGTTTTGATCAGGCCGTCTTCGACGGTATCGCCGCCCGGGCCGACGTGCTTCCAGCCGGTGAGGTCTTTGCCGTTGAAGAGCGGCTTCCATTCGGATTTTTGCGGAGCCGCCGCGATAGTGAAGGTGGTTGCTGCTACAGCCAAGCCAGTAATTAGAAGCAGTCTGCGCATGATTCATGGCCTCGAGTGATTCGGTCGAACGAGTGACAACGGATTCCTTGCTCGCCTACCTGCCCGCCACGGCGGGCAGGTAGGCAGGCTCGGAACGACAGAGCAATCTAAAAAGTCAAAGTGCTGAGGTACGCGTAACTTTTCGTGATGCTGGCGAACGCATCGGCCGGAAAATCATGCTCGACGATATAGTGCTGAATGCCCGCTTTGTCGGCATGCGCAAAGATGCGCTTCCAATCGATCACGCCGCTGCCGACTTCGGTCATATTCGGCATTTCCTTGTCAGGACTGGCCGTGGGGCCTTCCGCTCCCTTCGGGAGTTGCTTCATGTCTTTTACGTGAACGAGTGGGAAGCGGCCGGGATATTTATTGAAGTAGTCGACGGGATCTTTGCCAGCAACGCTGATCCAGCATAGGTCCAGTTCCATCTTTACGTATTTCGGATCGGTCGCGAGGAGAACGTCGTAAGGAAGCTTCCCGCCAAGCGTCTCTGAAGGCTGAAATTCGAAAGTGTGGTTGTGATAAGCGAACTGGACACCGGCTTTAAGGGACTGTTCGCCAGCCTTTTGGAAAAGATCGGCGGCGCGCTTGTAGCCATCAGGTTCGACACGCTGTTTCGGGTCGATCCAAGGGCATACGATAAATTTGTGGCCGATGATGTGTGCGGCTTCAATCTGCTCGGACCATTTTTTCTCGACCGTGTCGTAAGGAACGTGACAGGAAGGAGCGGTCAGGCCATTTTTCTTGAGGAGCGCGCTGATGTCTTTCGGCGAGTGATCGAAATAGCCCGCGAATTCGACTTCTTTGTAGCCGATTTGCGCGACCTTGGCGATGGTGCCGTCGAAATCGGACTTCATGGCGTCGCGCACGGTATAGAGCTGCAGGCCGACGGTTTTGATTTTGTGCTGCGCGGGGAACGGCTCTTTTGACTCAGGGTTTGCAAGTACAAACCCCGAAACCCGGGACATCTCCGACGCGATTAGCGTGGCAGCGGACGTTCCCAGGAATGCGCGGCGGTTCATCATGCGAAATCTCCTTATTAACTCAGGGTTTGCAAATACAACTTGTATATCTAAGGGTTTGGAAGACAAACCCTTAACCCTTAAACAACGTACGGCGGGCGCACAGCGTAAAGAAAAGTGCAGGAGGGAGTATACAAAAAACGAGGGCGACGCATGCAAAAAAAATGCGCCGCCCTCGAGGGGTGGAGAAAGATTAGAAGTAGAAACGCAAGCCGAACTGCATCCGGCGCGGAGCGTGAGCGGTGGTCAAGTGCATGAAAGTCGAGCTGCCGAAACTGGAATCAATAGAATCAGTTCCGTTCCCGAATTGAGTGTGGTTAAAGAGGTTAAACGCTTCCCATTTGAAATCGAAGCCGGTTCTCTCCGTTACCGCGAACCGCTTGGTAACGCCGAAATCGAAATTGACTCGGCCGGGCAAGGAAAGCGTGTTGCGGCCGACGTTGCCAAATGTGAGGCCGGTAGGCAGAGCGAACGCTGCCGGATTGTAGAAGAGCGGTCCGAAGGTACTCGGATCATTCGAGCTGAACCCGGAGTGAGGATCGCCGACAAGATCCGGGCGCGATCCAGTGCCGGTCGCGTTGCCAACGCCCGCGTTGTCGCCGAAGTCGGTGCCATTGCTTACGCTAAATGGCGTACCGGTTTGGGCAACAGTGATTCCCGAAACCTGCCAATCGCCCAGTAGCCTGTGCGAGAGGCCGCTGCCTTTGAAAAACGGCAGGGCGTAGACATAGCTGATCGAGAAGTTGTGGCGAAGGTCGAAATTCGATCTGCCCCGGTTGGAAGCAAAATCGTATGCGTTCACGAATGCCGTGTCGGAGCGATCAGAGGAATCGTCGATGGAGTGGCTATAGGTGTAAGCAAGGCTCAGCGTGAGACCGCCAACCGTACGATTCGCTCCGACCTGCAAAGCGTGATAGACGGAATTGGCCTGATTGCGGAGCTGCGTGATGCTGCCGTAGCCGGGGAGCGCGGTGCGGAAGAGATCGGCCGTCGCGCCGCAAGCGACGCTAAGGTTTGTGAAGGCCTGTCCGGTAACCGGCGTGCCATTGGCGAGGGTTCCGTCCGATGAAAATGTGTCGCAATCATCGCTGGTGATTGGTTGTCCCGGTGCGAACGGATTCTGTCCGGCTGGCGTCGGGAAGATCTGGTTACCGTTGCTGAGCTGCGTCAAGTGTGTGCCCTTGCTGCCCACGTAGGCGACAGAGAGCACAAAGTGAGAAGGTAGTTCCTTCTGAACGTTCAAGTTCCACTGCTGAACGTACGGCCAGATAGCTTTGTTGGGGATAGAAACCACGGTCAGTGGGAAGAAGGGCAAAGTAGCTCCCGAGCCGCCGATGCTGGTGTACCCATCAATGTTGGATTGCGTGGCGGTAAGTACCAGCGGAGCTGAGCCTTCCAGCGATTCAGTGTTTCCTTCGTTGCCGTTGGTGTGTTCGAAGAAGATGCCGTACCCGCCGCGAATCGCTAATTTTCCGTTACCTCCTGGATCGAAGGCGAAACCAATGCGAGGCGCAGGGTTAAAGAGATGTCCTTTCAAGCAGCCAGCACTCGAGTTAGAACCGACCGTCACCGTCCCGAAGCCTGGAAGGTCAGCCGGTCCGCCCTTTCCTCCGCACTGAACAACGCCGTTAAGGGGATTGCCGATTCCCGGAACGAAAGAGCCAGAGCCATCCGGCTGAAAGACCGGTGCGTTGTTCGGATCAAAAGCTGTGTAATCCAAATTGAAGGCCTGCTTGTAGCGCTCGCGGTAAGTGCCGAACATGCTTACTCGTAAACCCAGGTTCAGGGTGAGTTTTTTAGTGACGCGCCAGTCGTCTTGAAAGTAAGGTTCGAAGAGTTTGTAGCGATTGTAGTATTTCGCTGCCTGATTCCACTGCTTGTAGCTTGCGATATTCCCCTGCAGCATGTCAGCAAAGGAGTTGCCGGTGCTGAATTGCGACGTCGTGTCGAAGGTCAAAATGCCCTGGACGTTGGGAGAGTTCATCTCGTTCTTCTGAGCGAAGGCCACATAGGCACCGAACTGAAGAGTGTGCGTGCTTACTATTTTCGTTACGTTGTCCCGGTAGGTATAAGTCGGATTTGCGTTGGTCCACGGGAAGTATCCCGTGTCTTGGGCGAGACTCGAACCGTAAGCCGGGTTCCCGTCGAGCTCGATGGACGGCAGCTTTCCACCAAAGAGTGGATCCTGGTTGGGAAACAACGAAGTCATCGCGAATCCCGATGGAATCGGTGGATTGTTCAAGGCGTTCAGAATAATGTGGTCTCCGGTATAGCTGGCTACGAATTCATTGAGCAGGGTCGGCGAAATGTTCGCGTTCAAGCGGGCGACAAAGCTCGTACCTGGTCCGACGAAGTTGGTCTGAATGTTCTGGAAATTGGAGGTACCGTTGCCCCAGAGAGGGTTGGGTACCACCGTAGACCAGGAGTCATGGATATACCGGAAAGTCAGACGGTAGTTGTCGGTCAAGTTGTGATCGATGCGAATGAGTTCTTCGCGCCACGTGGTTGGTGTTGACACGATCGAACTCACCGCAGGAAACCCGCCGGCCGTAGTGTTCGCCTGCGGAATGAGTGCCAGGAAGGCTGCTCCGGTCGGAGTCACCGGCACGTTGTCGCCGGCAAAACGCTGCCCAGTGTTGTGATCGACGGGGCAATCCGGGAAATTCACCGAATCGATTACGCCAGCTGTTGGAGAGCAAAGATCGCTGAAATTACCACCACGTTCGGCGTCAGAGGGAACATTCTGGGGAGAAATTGCGGAAGGATTTTTCTCCCGGCGCCACTCTTGTGACCAGAAGAAAAAAGTTTTCTTCTTGTCCGAGTTGTAGTGACCGGGAATGTAAACTGGGCCGCCAACCGTGTAGCCGAAGTCATGCTTTTTGTAAGGCGGATTGGGGTGCGCGGGATCGTTGCCTGATTCCCACGGTCTGGCATTAAACATGTCGTTTCGCAGGTACTCAAAGGCACTGCCGTGGAAGGACTGCGTGCCGGACTTGGTTTCGACTTCGATGGTGCCGGACCCATTGCGTCCGTATTGCGCGCCATAGTTAGAGGTGAGAACTTTGAATTCGGCGATGGCCTCGATATTGGGGTAAACGTTCAACGTGGAATTGGAACCGTTGTCCATGTTGTCGCCGCCGTCAAGCTCCCAGTTGTTGTATTCGGTGCGTCCACCGTTCACGCTGAAGGCGACGTTGCCGTAAACACCGACAGTGCCCTCGTCCTGGCCAGTCTGGTTGACGACGCCGGGAGTGAGCGTGACGAGCTGAGTGAAATTTCGGCCGTTGAGCTCGAGCTGTGCGACTTGTTTGCCAGAGATCGTCGCGCCGATTTCGGAAGAAGTTGTTTCGACTTGTGCAATGCTTTCACCGGTCACAACAACTTCTTCGCTGACAGCACCAACAGTGAGCGAAACATCGACGCGGGCTTTTTCCGCAACGCTGAGGACGACGTGTTGTGCCGTAAATTTCTGAAAGCCTTTTGCGGTGACGACGAGATCGTAAGTATCGCCCGGCAAGCCCGGGACGACATATGCGCCGTCACTATTGGTAACGGTAGAACGCGTAATGCTGCCAGCAGTGTTCTTGACCACGACGTCCGCGCCGGCAACTGCCGCGCCAGTTTTGTCCGTCACGGTGCCGCTAATGTATCCGGTGTCCTGGGCGCGAGAAGTCGGAGAGATTGAAAGGAGAGTGAGCAAAGCGATGCAAAGCGCCAGCGAAGCCCCCCAAAAGCTTCGCAGCGAAACCGAAGGAATAAGATGTGCCTTCACGTTTGAACCTCCAAGCGAGATTAAGTTTTCCAAAATGTGAAAGGAGGCAACGCGCGGGATCCCGGCAAAACTCACCCCGAAACAAGCCGGAAGAAGAACACCACCCCCTAGAAGCCACCCTCACTGCTCGACCGAACACGACGAAACAATCTTATTAAAACGAGTTAATACTGCAATAACTGGAAGGTGTCAAGCGCTAAAATGGACAGAGTGACCCTAAAGGACAAATCAGAAGATAGAATCTAAACGCAGATGAAGCGAATCGTCATTCTCGTATTAGGAATTGGCCTTGCGGTCCGCGCCATGGAGGCGCGGTGCCTAGCGAGCGTGGAGGAGCAGTCCGGCCCTGCCGAGCGTCCTGATCTAGCGACGATTTTTCAACGCGGCCAGATGGCATTGCAACAGGGAGATTTGGAAGCGGCGGAAACGGACTTTCGAAAAGTGTTGCAATCGGACCCGCGAGCTGCGGCGGCATACGTGAACCTTGGCGTCATTGAGATGCGCCGAAAGAATTGGGATAAAGCACTGGCGGAGCTACGGCACGCCGAAAAGCTGGCGCCGAAAATGCCGGGCATCCGTTTGAACATTGGGCTGGCCGAATATAAACGCGGCAACTACCCCGATGCGATTGCGCCGCTATCCGCTGCCATGCGGGACCAGCCTGAGGCGTTGCAGCCGCGCTACTTGCTGGGCTTGTGCTATTCGTTTGTGGGCCAGCATGCGGATGCGGCAAAAACGCTGGAGCCGCTGTGGCCGCAAATGTCGGATCAATTCGTTTACCTATATGTGCTGGGGATTTCGGCATTTTATTCCGGGGACAAGGAGCTGGACCAAAAGTCGTCGCAACGATTGGTGGAAGTGGGCGGCGACACGCCTCAGTTTCATTTGCTGATGGGGAAGGCGCTGCTCAGCCACAGCGATGATGAAAAAGCTCTAGCGGAATTCAAAAAAGTGGAAGCCGCGGACCCGAAGTTTCCATTCTTACATTTCAATCTGGGAATGGCGTACGAGCACTTGCAGGATCACGAAAAGGCAGAGGCCGAATTTCGCAAAGGGATAGCGTTCGAGCCGGATATGCCGTACAACTACGAGCAACTGGCGAGGCTTTTCCTGCAAGCTGGGAACGAGGAACAGGCGCTGGCCGAATACCACGAGGCATTGAAGCGGGATCCGCGTTTGCCCGGCTCACGGCTGGAGGTCGCGCGAATTTTGCACCGGCGCGGCCGCGAGCAGGAAGCATTGAAGGAATTGGACGTCGCAGTGAAATATGCGCCGAAGAATCACAACGTGCACCTGATTCGCGGGCAGGTGTTACTGCGTCTGGGACGGAAAGAGGAAGGGCAAGCCGAGCTGGCCCGATCGAAGGAATTGTTTGCAGCTGGCTTGGCAGAAGAGCGTACGAAAATGGATGAGCACCTGGTGCCGAATCCGGAATTGATGGGAGAGCAATAACTTGCCAGGCGAGGATCAGGGAAGCGGCGGTGGCTGCCAAGCACCGCGGGCTGATTCGAGTTGTTCTGCAGCGGAAAGCACCAGCTCATCTTCATATGGCCGCCCGACCAATTGAACGCCGATCGGCAAACCCTCTGGCGATTTTCCCATCGGGACGGTGACGCCTGGAAAGCCCGCTAAATTTAGCCATTGCGAATGGCGCATCGTGTCCCGGTAACCTTCGCCCGTTTTCCAGTTGCCTTTGCCATGACGAAACGCAGGAGCAGCGCAAACCGGCGATAGCAGAATGGGTACATCGCGCATGGCTTCCAAAATACCCGCGCGTTCGCGGTCACGTGCAGTGCACATTGTTACGAATCGCTCCATCGTGATGGGCGGTGCGGGCGACGATGCGCGAGCCGCTTCCAAATAATCGCGAAAAATTGGGCTGAGTAAATCTTCGCGGCAGCGAACCTCTTCCGCAAAGAGTTCGCTGATCACGCTGCCGAAGAAAAACCACCAGAGTTCGAGCACGCGTTCAAGATTGTTCAGACCGAACGGCTCCAGGATAAATCCCTGGTAGGCGAGCAGTTGCGCCGCATGCCGCACGGCAAGTTGCGTTTCGGGCGTGACGCTTCCGAGACCATCACCCTCGAGAATTCCTATGCGCAATTTTCCCCGTGCGGAGCCCGCACTTTCAGAAATTTGAACGGGAGACGACAGCGCATCGCCTGCATCTGGTCCGTGCAGGACCTCGAACAAAATTTTTAGATCGCCGACAGTTCGCGCCATCGGACCGACAACCCCCAACCAGCCGAAAGCACTATTTCCTGCGGGATAGTGACCCGTTGAAGGAATGCGTCCTGGAGTCGGCTTCAATCCGCAAATGCCGCAGAAATGGGCAGGAACGCGAATCGAACCGCCGCCGTCGCTGCCGACGCCTCCCGCCGAACAGCCAGAAGCAATCGCAGCAGCCTCGCCGCCGCTGGAGCCGCCTGAAGAATATTCCGTGCTCCATGGATTGCTCGTTTGCCCGGAGAGCCGGTTGTCGGTTTCATAGGCCATCAGAAATTCAGGTGTGTTTGTGTTGCCCAGCAAGATCGCTCCGGCTTCGCGGAGTCGCCGCACCAACACGGCATCGTTGCTCGGCTGATTCTCTTTACGCAGAAGCGAACCTGCTGCGCACGGCCAATCCGTTACGTCGATGCAGCTTTTTATCGTTAGCGGAACGCCGTGTAGAGGGCCAAGGGCGTCGCCGCTGAGAACGGAGCGCAGCGACGCTTGTGCCTGCTTGCGCGCGACTGCCTCGTCAATGTGCACGAACGCATTCAATCGTGGATGCAGCTCATCCGCGCGCCGTAAATGAGCATCCACAACTTCGCACGGCGAAATTTCCTTGCTCCGGATTTTTTTTGCCATCCCGGAAATAGGCTGATAGTAAAGAAGAGGCATTGTGTCCGTTCGAGCCTAAGAGGCAACGGCAAGAGCGTCAAGTGAAAGGCGTTGACGCACGCATCGAACGCCGCGAGAATTGAGGGGGTTCGCTCATACCGCCAGAGACAGGAAAATCTCATCACTATGCGAACGCGCATTCGCCGTGCGTATCCGTTTGCCGCAATCATCCTGGCCGTGATCGTTCAAGGCGCACTGCCGCTTAGCGGCGTGTTCGCCGGCAAGAAATCGCACACTCTATCTTCCGTCACGGAAGACGGTCCTGCTGCGGAGGGCCAGAGTTCCGAAGCCGCGCGTCTGAATAGCATCGGTGTCGCGTATATGAATCAGCAGCGATTTGCCGACGCGCAAAAACAGTTCGAAAGTGCGCTGAAGTCACAGCCCGACTACTTGCTGGCAAAGCTCAATCTAGGCATTTCGCTCCTCAGCCAACAGAAATCCGAAGACGCCAGGAAAGCCTTGCAGGAAGCGGCGGAAAAACTGCCGCGTGATCCTTACGCCTGGTACAACCTGGGGTTGGTTTACAAGGACATTAGCGAGCAGGAAAAAGCGATCGAAGCGTTTCAACATGTCACTGAGATCGCGCCGACCGAGCCTGACGCGTTCTACTTTATCGGCTATCTCAATACGCAATTGCAAAAGTATGACGCCGCGATTGCCGCGTTTCAGTCCGCGCTCGCTGTTTTTCCGTTTCACGCCTCGGCTGAATTTGGATTGGCGCGCGCCTACCAGCGCAAGGGAGATGCCGAAAACGCGCGTGAACACCTGCAAAAATTTCAGAAAATCACTTCACAGCATCTAGGTACGCCGTTCGGCGCGGGCTACGGCGATCAGGGAAAATTTTCGCTCGCGGAATATTCGAAGAATGGCTTGTTAAAGGCTCCTACGGCGATTCCGGTGACGTACGTTCCGCAATCCATTGCGGCTGGACCGAGCTCTGGAGCGTGCTTCTTCGACTACGACGGTGATGGCAAGCCGGACCTGCTGCTGGTAAGCGCCGCAGAAAACGGCTCGCCTCGTCTTCTGCACAATGGGGGCGACGGGAAATTTGAGGACAAAACCGTCGGCTCGGGACTGTCTGTCACTGGCAGCGGACTGGGCTGCGCCGCGGGCGATTACGACAATGATGGCAAAACGGATTTCGTCATTTGCATGGGCGATGGCGTTCACTTGTTTCACAACGACGGCGGCGGCAAATTTACTGACGTGACGAAAGCTGTGAATATCCGCGGCGAAAAGGGCTGCTCCGTGGTCACGTTCGTCGACTTCGACCATGACGGGGATCTCGATCTCTACATCAGCGCAAAAACCGGCACTGGGGCGCACAACGTCGTGTGGCGCAACAATGGCAACAGCACCTTTACCGATGTTTCCGCAGAAACTGCGCTGGGCAAAGAAGCAACTGGAGCCGGCGTGGTCGCTTCCGATTTCAATAACGATCGCGCGATTGATTTTGTGTTGGCAGGCGGCGCAAAGGGTGCGTCGATTTTGTTGAATCCCCGCGAAGGCGCATTCAGGCCGCTCGACGGAATTGACTTTTCTAAACAGGGATTGCCGCCGGCGATTGGAGTAGTCGCGTTCGATTTCGACAAAGATGGCTGGATGGATCTGGCGTTCACGCATGCCGGAGCGCCGGGAATCAGTTTGTGGCGCAACAACGAAGGCAAAGGCCTCGAACGCGTCGCGCTGCCTGATTTCAACTGGAAGAGTGGCGCAGGAGTTGCGGCGGTCGACTTCGACAACGATGGTTGGATCGATCTCGTCGCGGTTGGCGAAGGCGCAAACGGCGGCGAGGTACGGCTGCTCCGGAATTTGGGCGCAGGTAACTGGGTGGACGCGACGAAAGACGCGAAGCTGGACGCGGTGAAACTCAATAAGCCCCTCGCTATCGCAGCCGCCGATGTCGCTGGAACGGGCGGCGTGGATTTGATCGTCACGCAGAGTGACGGCGCTCCGCTGTTGCTGAAAAATCATGGCGCAGAGAAAAACGGCTGGATGGAGATCGATCTCAAAGCGCTCAACGACAACAAGAGCGCTATCGGAACCAAGGTAGAAATTTATGCCGGCTCGCTCTATCAAAAGTGGGAAGTGACGGGAGCGTCCGGCTACCTTGGGCAGAGTGCGTTGCCGATTCACGTGGGCCTCGGGAGTGAAAGAGGCACGGACGTGGTGCGTCTGCTTTGGCCGACAGGTGTGCCGCAAGATGAAGTTCGTCTCGACGGGCGCAAGACGCAAGCCGTCGCGGAACTCGATCGTCGCGGGAGCTCCTGCCCAGTGCTTTTTTCGTGGAATGGCCACAAATACGAATTTATTGCCGACATGATTGGTCCAGGAGTTGTGGGCCACTGGGTCGCGCCCGGAGAACGTGATGTGCCCGATCCAACGGAATATTTGAAGGTTTCCGGGAAAAGTCTGCAGCCACGAGACGGCAAATTGAGTTTCCGATTCCTCGAACCGATGGAAGAAACCGTTTATCTCGATCAGGTGAAGCTGCTTGCGATCGATCACTCGGCGCGCTTTGACGTTTACCCCAACGAACGCTTTGCAGCGAACCCTCCGTTTCCTGAATTTGGAGTTGTGCCGAGCAGCAACGCCCATCCCCCAATGGGTGCATGGGACGATCACGGCAAGGATGTGCTTTCGCTCCTCGCCAGGCGGGATCGAAAGTACGTGGCCGATTTGGAAGCGCTGCCCTTCACAGGATTTGCCAAGCTGCACTGGGTCGAACTCGACCTTGGCGAATGGAATCCGCGCTTGCCGCTGCGGCTCATCATCGATGGTTATACAGACTACTTCACCGCAACTTCGATGTATGCCGCCGATCAGGCTGGAATCAAAGTGATTGCGCCGTATGTGGAGGCGCAGGACGTGCAAGGCAAGTGGGTTCGCGTTGTCGAAGACATGGGGTTCCCGGCCGGGCTTGAACGCACCATGACCGCTGACCTTACGGGAAAATTGCCGGCAGGCACGCGGCGAATCCGCATCGTAAACAATCTGAAAATTTATTGGGACGCGATCCGCATTGACCAGACACCTGAGCAGCGCTCCGTCCATATCACAGAAGTTCCGCTCGTAAATGCGGCACTTGATTTTCTCGGCTTCCCGAAGGAAATTCGCCTGACGCCTGCCAGCGATACAGAATATTCCTACAGAGAGCGCAGCAAGACTGGTCCCTACGCACGCGCAGCAGGGAACTACACCCGCTATGGCGATGTGAAGCAGCTGCTGCGCGCGGCTGATGACCGCTTCGTGATTTTCAGTTCCGGCGAAGGCGTGAAGCTTGACTTCAACGCGAAATCACTGCCGTCGCTGCCCGCTGGCTGGGTACGCGACTATTTTTTCTTCGCGGACGGCTTTGAGAAGGACATGGACTTTTACGCTGCGCACGCGTTCACAGTCGAACCGTTGCCGAAGCATGGTATGAAGCCGTATCCGTATGCTCCGGGCGAAGCATATCCCGAAGACGCGGCTCACACGGGGTATGAATTGGAATACAACACACGCCAGCGGTCAGGAAAGTTGCCAGCGGACCTGCAATATCATTTTCCGGGCTCGAAGTAAGCCGATCACGAAGATTCTTCTGGGCACGGTAGTCGTGCCCTCTTCCACTAGTCCCAGTTTAATTGTGTCCAGGCACGATCCTGGGCGCTCTTCTGGATGGCTTCGCAGAGCAGGAGCTCTTCATGGCCGGTGGCGAAAGTTGGAAACTTTCGCGGCGCCTTGAAATCTCCCGCCTCAAGATAGTTGTAATAATCGTGGAACAGCTGCACGAAAGTGTCGGGGTAGCCTTCGGCGTGACCGCCGGGGTACGCAGCGTACGGGCGCGCGGCGGGACTAAGTAGCGACGGGTCCTTGATCAGTATCTCGTTCGCTTGATTGCGCCGGCCGATCCAGAGCGTGTTCGGTTCTTCGGCGTTCCATCCGAGCGAACCTTCGCTTCCGTTGATTTCGAAATGAAGTTTGCATTTGCGGCCAGCGCTTACCTGTGAAACGGTAAAAACTCCTTTCGCGCCATGATCGAGGTGCACCAGCACGGACGCGTAGTCGTCCGTTTCGATAGGCATCTCATCGGTAGCAACATTTTTTGCCGAAGAAAAAGATTCGACGTGCCCGCGCGGCTTGTGGCGCACTGGAACTACCGTCGCCAGATCGGCGCATAGCTCTTCGACTTTCTGGCCGGTGATCCATTGGATGAGGTCCAACCAATGCGTGCCGATGTCGGAGACGGCACGCAACTCGCCGCCAAGTTTCGATTCGAGCCGCCAGTTCCAGTCCGTCGGATACGTGAGCCAATCCTGCAAAAATCCGCCGTGAACGAGTTTCACCTGCCCGATCGCGCCCGATTCGATCAGCGCGCGCGCTTGAATGCACAGCGGGTAGTAACGCAAATTGTGCGCCACGCCGCCGACGCGATTGGTTTCTTTCGCCAGCGCAACCAGTGTTGCCGACTCTCGCGAGTCCATCGCGAGCGGCTTTTCGCACAGCACGTGTTTGCCGGCGCGTAGCAGCTTGGCCGTCTGTTCAAAGTGCACGTAATTCGGCGTACAGATATGAACTACCGTGATATCCGGATCGGCCGCTATCTCATCCACGCTCGTGTAGGCGTGTTCCAGACCAAGCGCCTTGGCCGCCGCGGCGCTGCGCTCGCCGGAACTCACCAATGTTCCGCGCACCGGCACAGGCAATCGACGCAAGGCTTCGATGTGAGCCTTGCCTACAAATCCTGCTCCCACAACTACAGCAACTTGTTTCATGGCGCCGATTCTCCTTTTCAAGGAAAAACGTGAACGAAAAACTTTTCAGACTCGCGGCATTTTACGTCAGGAATGCTTCGGAACTGCTACTCCTTATTGTGCAGGAGCGCTTCGCGTACTTTCGCCAGTTCTTTTTTCTTTTCCTTATCGACTTCGGGAAATTGGAGATCCAGGGAATCCAATGCTTCGATCGCGGCGGACGCTACCGCCAAACGTGTGAACCATTTGTTGTCCGCAGGGATCACATACCACGGCGCGTGTTTCGTCGCCGTGTTCTGGATCATTTCCTCGTAAGCTTTTTGGTAGTCCTTCCAGTGTTCCCGCTCTTTCACATCCGCCATTGAAAATTTCCAGTTTTTGTCGGGCATTTCGAGGCGCTCCAGAAAGCGCTTCTTCTGTTCGCCTTTCGAAAGGTGCAGGAAAAACTTCAGTATCACCACGCCGTTTCGCGTCAGATATTCCTCGAAGTTGTTGATGTCCTCGTATCGCTTTTCCCAAATATCTTTTCCGATCAATTCTTTTGGCAGGCGCTGCGCTTCAAGCAACTCCTTATGTACGCGCACGACCAGCACTTCTTCGTAGTACGACCGGTTGAAAAGGCCAAGTTTGCCGCGCTCTGGAATCGCTTTATGGGCTCTCCACAGGAATTCGTGATCGAGTTCCTCCTGCGAAGGCGCCTTGAATGCCGTAACGCTGCATCCCTGCGGATTGATCCCGGACATTACATGCTTGATGGCGCCGTCTTTTCCCGCGGCGTCCATCGCCTGGAAGATCATCAGCAGCGCCCAGCGGTCCTGCGCGTACAGCTTTTCCTGAAGATGGGAAAGGAGTTCCACGCCGCGCTTGAGCGTCTTGATCGCCTTGTCTTTGTCTTCGAGTCCGCCCGTGTCAGCCGGGTCGTGGTCTTTCAGACGGAAATCTTCGCCTTTGGTAATGCGAAATGGTCTTGAGGTTTCTGCGGCTTCTTTGACAAGTTTCTTGAGTTTCATCAGAGGTCTGAGTGTAATACGAGAGGTGCGCGGCAGGAACTCCTGTTTAATCGTAAAAAGAAGGCCCGCTCCGCACATCGCGGAGCAGGCCTTCTTGCTGTGCTCGTCAGCGTCAAAGACGCCGCTTTCGTTTTGCTAGTCTTCGAGCTGTTGCCCCGTTGTAGGGTCGAGGATCAAGCGCCCCGCTCTTGGTCCGTGGTGAAAATCGAACAGATTGTCCAGAGGCCCCGCGATCGCATCGGTCGAACCGCTCCCGATGCGGCCAAGTCCCCAGTTGTCTTCGATGAATCGAAGAATCGAGGATTGATCGGTGATCGTGTCGTCAATGAAGTTCGACTTCGCCCACGGTGAAACCACGAGAAGCGGCAAGCGAGGACCGAATCCGCAGCGTCCGTTTTGCGTTCCGCCGCTGACGTCGTTCGCCTTCGGCGTACCGCAATTGCCGGGCCCGAGGAGTTGGTCGTCCGAAACATTGGACTGATTCACGATGGTTCCCATCTGATGGTCGTACCAACCGTCGGAATCATCCCAGGCAATGATTACGGCGGTTTCATTCCATTCTGGGCTCTTCATGAGCGCGTTGATCGTATCGACGACGAAGATCTGTTCGTCAATCGGGTCGGAGTAGCCGGCATGTCCGTCCTGGTACGCTCCCGCTTTCAGATAACTTACCGCTGGCAAACGTCCTTCCTTGAGGGCGGTGAAGAAATCCTTCAGATCGTACTGGTGGTTGGCCTGATCAGTTTGGCCGATAAGGGCTGGGCTGCTTGGGCGTAGATGGTGCGGGTTGGTGGTTTGCTGATAGTACATAAATGGTTCGTGGTGTGGGATGTAGTCTCCGGCGTTTGCGACCGCATCGTCGCCAGCCAGGCCCGTGTGATGCTGGCCGCATACGGCGCGTCCTTGGGCGTCCACGCCTGTTGGCGCGAAGCCACCCTGGAACCATCCCCAAGTGATGCCCCTTGCATTCAGAAGATCGCCGACGTTTTTGCCGGACACGGTGACCTGGTTCACAGTTTGAAACTTGGGATTCGATGCGACGCAGTCATCAAGCAGGGGCCGCGGATCGCCGATCACGGCTCCTGTCGTTGCGCCATTCGCGATGTTACCGCTTGCCGAAGCAGGCGTTCCGTTTGGGCGGAGCGGTGCAAGCGTACCCGGGTAGGTATTTCCAGCGATTAGGTTGAGGGCGCCGGGGGTGGACGGCCCAAAGGTCGTGCCCCAGGAGTTGTCGCTCATCGAAAAGTGCTGCGCGTAATTCCACATGGCCGTAACGGTGTTGCCGTCGTAGTAGCCCATGGTACTTGCCGGGCCCAGCACGGCGTCGTTGCAGCTCAACTTTTCGACAAATTTATCCATCAGCCCGCCGTCCGCTGCCGCTTGCTCATCGCCGTAGTTGTGGTCTTCGTCGCAAGTTACCGGCACGCTCGGTGGGATTCGAAAAGGGTTGGCTTTGTTTGGATTGTTGGTGAGGAGTCCGGAAGAAAGGAGCGTGTTGCTTTCCGGTGTGCCCTCCTTCGCATGGAAGGGAGTTTCTCCAGGTAGATTGAAGGCGTGAGGATAGGTCGCGAAGTAATGATCGAATGAAACGTTTTCCTGGAAGATTACAATCACGTGCTTGATCGGGGTTCTTGTCTCGAACTTCTTCGCGTCGCTATTTGGATGATCCGCTAGTAAGGGTGCAGGCGACGCCGCCAGGATGGTCGTTGCAGCCAGAACGGCGAAGGCGCGCTTGAGGTGCGTATAAATCATCGAATCTCCTATTTTTTTGAACACTGCTCCGCAGAGGGGCGCCGTGAAGATGCCTTCCCCGCCTCCAGCGCAAGATAGGGATCGTCGCGTCACGCCCAATGCACGCCGTTGATACGCGTAATTTGTTAGAGCTATGTGAAAGGAAAGTAAAAAACGGCGATTTCACTTGGCAGAAACATGCTGGAATTAGAATTGTGACTATCGGCGCTGCGATTTTCGCGCAGAGACACAAGAGGCCCGCCGCGTTCCTGTCGGCGAGCCCTTGTACACTAATGGTCTAACAACCGATTTAGAGGTTCGGCGGCGCCGGAGACTTAGTCCTCATCTTCGTTGTCGGATTTCTCGGCCTTCAATATTTCCCAGGTGTTGTTGTCGCCGTGCTGCTGGGTGAAGAAGAGTCTCCAACCATCGCGGAACGGAGTGGGAATTTTTGCGCCCAGCAGGCCACCGACGCCCGGATCGCCGTCGGACTGATGCCAGCCAGTGATTTCATTGTCGCCGTCATTCTGGAAGCCCGCGAAGGCGCCGAACTGCGAGTCCAACGTGGCCGATGCATCTCGCCCTTCGGCGAGGATTCGAATGGGCTGGTTGACGGGGTTGCTGTAGTCGACGCGCAGGTCGAACAAAAACGCGGAGTCAAGTGCGTTCCGCTGCGTGTGCAGGGTATCGCCAGCGTCTTCCACGAACACGAGGCGGTTTGCATCCCAGAACGAGACGTTGTCGAACCCTGAGTGCGCCGCATCGCTGCGGTAGAAAAGCGACAACACGCCGCTATCGCCCGACAGGTGCAAACGGAAGAGCGCGCCAAATCCTCCGAATTCCGACCCGGCCTCGGTAAGAGCGTTTGTGTCACCCGTGGCATCGAAAACAAACTCGGAGAAATCGGTTCCTGGCCGAAACTGTCCGTTTTCCGGACGCTTGAAGGGAGTGCCACCAGCGGTTTTTGCCAAGGCATTCGCGCTATAGGGTGTGTTGCCCTGAGTCGCCGTATCGTGAATCGTTACCCACGTCGTGGGGAACTGTAGTCCGTAGGTGTGGAGGTCTTTCGTGTCCTGCGAGGTGATATCGGCATCGGGATCGGAACCGAACACAATGGGTCCCGCGTGCGCTTTGGACTTAACCTGCAAGACCTGGAGCTTTCCGCCAGCTTTCAAGTCTGAAGGGTTGTAGGGCAGAAAGCGATATACGAAGCTGTTCGGCTGCTTCGCGTGGGGATTCGTAGTTCCAGACTTTCCACCGACGTCCTCCACGATGATGAGCCGGCCGAACCGATCAGCCTGAATCCCTTCATAGCCGCCCCTTCCCAGGATTCCCGAAATATCTTCCACGCTTGAGGGAACGTCGAGTGTGGCCTGCAGAACGCTCGCGTTGGACCCGCTTTCCGAGGTAAACAACAGGCGATGCGAAAATGGATACCAAGTAGACCCGTCGAGAGTCGGGAGAGGTTGATCGTTCACGTCAGTAGTCGCCATCAGCGTCACCCGATGTGCTCCGTCAGCGTCAAGATTGATTCGAGTGATGTAACCCTGGTGGTTCGCTCCGTTTTCGTGCCCTTGAAAGAGAAAATGCGTCCCGTAGTCGTAGTTCGGATCCGCTCCGTTCTGGTTCGTTAGCACCAGGTAAGTATTCTTGTCGGGTTCCGTTTTGGTGGCTTCGACTTTGTGAATTGTGGATGGCACGTCTCCAGGAACCGGCACCGGGGGTCCGTCGTTGTCGTACCCGTAATAACTCGTTAGGTCGGAGGGATTTTCGAGCTTCCAGGAGCCCTGAGCGACAATGGCTGCGATGAGTTCCGGCGAAAGAATGTTTGGGGCGGGGACGCCTACACTTTTCGGATTCGCCGACGCAACCGGTGTGACAGCGCCGGGTTTGCCTTTGGGGCCATGGCCCTCATCGGCGAATGCTGGAGCGGCCGGTAGAACGCTGATTGCGGCTGCCGCCAACACGGACATAGCCCTTCTAAAACGACTGTGCATAGTTCTATTCTCCTTATCGATTCAAACGCGAAACGCCCCTGTGGGAGCGTTGGTTTGTGCGGAATGTGACAAAGAGACGTTCGGCAGCGCGGGTGGGACCTGGAGCGCATCGAACCTCATCCGTCTCGAGAGTTGTACGGGGAGTGTGTTAGCGGTATGTGAATGCCGCGTCAATTCTGGCGGCTTCCCCAAAACGCGGGTACAATCCCCGTTCCACGATGATCCAGCTAGCTCGCAAGCTGCGCCTGCGCGATTACTTTGCGTTGGCATTCGGCACGATGATTGGCGTTGGCTGGCTGGTCCTGATGGACGACTGGCTCGGTCGCGGCGGTCCTTTTGGAGCCATGCTGGCGTTCGGCATTGGGGGCGCGCTTCTGCTCCCCGTCGGCTACGTTTACGGCGAGTGGGTCAAGCGTTTGCCGGACGCCGCCGGCGAAGCCGCCTACACCGCGGAAGTTTTTCCTCCCATCGTCAGCTACTTCACCGGCTGGATCATGCTGCTCGCATATTTCATCGTTTGTCCTTGGGAGGCGGTCGCCGTCGGAAAACTTGCTGGATACCTGATCCCGTCACTGAATTCGATGGAGCTCTATCGCATCGACGGCCAGCCAGTGTTTTTGCCGCGCCTGCTGCTGGGAGTCTTGATGACGCTGTTTCTCGGCGTGCTCAACTATCGCGGCATCCGCGGAAGCGCCACGTTCCAAGGGTGGGCTACAACTACGGTTCTGGTCCTGTTCGCAATCGTTGCGTTTGGAAGCGCGACTCACGGGTCGGTTAGAAACATGCATCCCGGCTTTTCCACGGCGCCGCTTGTCTCCGTATTACTCGTGTTGCAGATTGTGCCCTACTTTATGACTGGATTTGAATCCGTTCCGAAAGTGGCGGAAGAAGCGCACAAAGAATTTCGTTCGCAAGGATTCTTTCGCGCGATTGTGCTGGCGCTTTTTGTTGGCTCTGCATTCTATGTGGCTGCGATCGCTGCCGTTGCTTTTGCAGCGCCATGGCAAAGCTTGTTGGGAAAACGATTCGCCACTGCCGCCGCATTTGGACAGGCTATGGGAACGCAATGGCCGGTGCACCTTATCCTGATCGCGGCGATGTTCGGTCTTTTCCAGTGTTTCAACGGAAATTTCGTTGCGGCGAGCCGCTTGTTGTTTTCTTTCGGAAGACGCGGCACGATTCCTACGCGCTTCGCCAAAATCCATCCCCGGTTTCAGACGCCGTCGACGGCGATTATCGGCGTAACGATTGCCACGCTCGCAGGGCTGTTCCTTGGCGATGCGCTTCTTGTTCCTGTGACGGAGGTCGGCTCGATGGCTTCCGCATGTGGCTGGCTCGCAGCGAGTTTATCGCTCTTCCTGATCGAGTCTCGCTCACGCGTCCGATTTGTCGCGGCGCTCGGTGCGTTGGTCGCACTGCTACTTATCGCCATGAAGCTCGTCCCCAAATTCCCGGGCCATTTCACACGCCCGGAGTGGATTGCGCTCGCTGTATGGCTTTTACTCGGCGCAGCGATGCATTGGAATCGCCCTGCACCCACAAGAAAAACTTTCTGAACGCTCATGTATACTTTTTACGAGACCATCACTGACAGCGAATGATCCCTTACCTTCACCTCGGCCCTCTCACACTTCCAACGTTTGGCCTGATGGTCGCCACTGGCTTGCTTGTTTCTGCTTATATCCTCCAGGCCGATTTTCGGCGCAAGGGGATTCGCGCGGACGCTTTCCTGGTTATCGGGATCGCAGGTTTGTCGGGTATCGTGGGCGCGCGACTGTACCACGTTCTTGAATCTCCTTCCGAATTTTTCGCTGATCCCTGGCCGCTGCTTATTAGCCGCTTTGGCTTCGCCTGGTTCGGCGGATTTCTCGGAGGCTTTGCCGCGCTATTGATTCTCGGCCGTCGCGAGAAAATTCCAACGCTCACCTTTCTTGACGCCTGCAGTCCCGCCGCCGCCGTGGGCTACGCTATCGGACGCATAGGATGCCTTCTAAGTGGGGACGGCGACTACGGGATTCCCACCAATCTTCCGTGGGGTATGAGTTTTCCGAACGGCGTCGTTCCCACGACTGAGCGCGTTCATCCCACTCCGCTCTACGAATTTTTCGTGTGGATGTTCATTGCTTACGTGCTGTGGCGGATCGGCGCTCGTGTGCTTCAGCGGAAGGAATCCGCGGGCCTGGTGTTTTGCGCCTATCTTGTTCTCACCGGCATGGCACGTTTTCTGGTCGAGATCATTCGACTAAATCCGCGTTCGTTCTTCGGCATGTCGAATGCCCAAGCGGCGAGCATTGCTTCCGTCTTGCTTGGCATTGTTCTCTATTTCTTTTTCGTGCGGCGAAATAACGACGCTGCGCCCCGGCGCGTCATCAAGTAAACGCAGTTGCATTCTCTTACTGCTTATAAACCACGCCTTCCTTCATCACAAATGTCACATGTTCGAGCACCCGGATGTCCGCTAATGGGTCGCCGTCTACGGCAATCAAGTCCGCTGATTTCCCAGGGCGAATCGAACCAAACTCTTCCGGTTTTCCAATCAACGTAGCCGCATTGATCGTTGCGGACTGGATGGCCTGCATCGGCGTCATGCCGTACTTCACCATGAACGCAAACTGGTGCGCCGCGACGTCATAGGGACAAACTCCTGCATCCGTGCCGAAAGCCATTTTCACACCTGCCCGGACCGCCTTGGTGAAATTGAGCCGCTGGATTTCCCCGAGATTTCGATCGTGCTCCAAAAAATCCGATGGAATGCTGTTATTTTTGCCGGCCGCTTGAATGCATTCGTCGTCATAAATGTCCATATCCAGGTACGTGCCGTGCTCTTTCGCAAGTGCGATGCCTTCGTCATCGATCAACGTCGCGTGTTCAATCGAGGCAACTCCTGCGCGGATCGCATTCTTGATTCCTTCTGGGGCGTGCGCGTGCGCAGCTACGCGTAATCCAAAATTGTTGGCCTCACTGACGGCCGCTTGCAATTCTTCCAGAGTGAATTCCTGTGCATTTGGATTGCTGCCATGGGTGAGCACTGCGCCCGTTGACAGGAGTTTGATGTGATCTACTCCATCATGCGCGAGCAGCCGAACTTTTTGACGAACCTCCCACGGGCTGTTCGCTTCGCCATAATTAAAATCCCATGGCAGCTTGATGTCCGGAGCGAATCCGGTCATGGCCCCTGCTCCTCCCGTGATCGTGATATAGGCTCCGGCCACAAACATCCGCGGCCCTAGGATGTAGCCGTGATTGATGGCGTCGCGAAGCGCGACATCGTTCAGGGCACGATACACGCCAACATCACGCACGGTGGTGAAGCCGGACTCCAGCGTCGTGCGGGCATTGGGAACAGACTCGAGCACCACTTGCGATGCAGTCCGCTTCAATTGTGACGTGGGGTCACCGTTGTCGTCGTGTGCCCCGTCTGCCAGATGGGTATGGCAATCGATCAGCCCGGGCAACAGCGTTTTCGTCGAGAGGTCCAGGATTTTCGCGCCTACTGGAATCTTCGACTCGCTTCCGATCGCCTCAATTTTCTTCCCTCGCAGCAAAATAATCTGCTTCTCCAGCATGCGCCCATTCTCTACATCAATCACCCGGCCAGCCTTGATTGCTATCACGCCTTCTGGCGTCATTGCCGGCTTCTGTGCCTTAACCGTACAAACAAAAAGAAAAATGATTCCGACAAGAAAGAAAAATTGGGATTTCACCATCGTCCTCTTTCAATCGTTGAATAGCATTTGCCCATTCTGCGCTGCTTCTATAATCCGCGGACCGTGCCGCGCATCATAGACTCCCACTCGACTTTCTTCAATTCCGCAAAAGAAAATGGCCCCGGAACCCCGGAGCCATTTTCAAAACAGGATTTTGCCCTTTTCGGCGCTCGCCTAAATCATCTGCCGTAACACGTACGTCAGGATGCCGCCGTTCTTGTAATACGTTACCTCTTCCGGGGTATCGACGCGCGCCACGACCGCAAACTTCGTTTCGCTTCCATCATCACTCTTGGCCGAAACAGCAATCTCGCTTCGCGGCGAAAGGGAAGTGACTCCTGCGATTTCAAACGTCTCTTTCCCAGTCAGCCGCAAAGTCTCTCGATTTTCGCCTGGCTTAAATTCCAGCGGCAGAATCCCCATTCCAACCAGGTTGCTGCGGTGAATCCGTTCGTAGCTCTCGGCAATTACCGCTCGTACGCCCAGCAGTTTCGGCCCTTTCGCCGCCCAATCGCGCGAAGACCCAGATCCGTACTCTTTTCCGGCAATCACAATTAACGGCACACCCGCTTCGCGATATTTCACCGAAGCATCGTAAATGCTCATTTGTTCGCCGCCTGCCTGCCCAGCTTGATAGGTCGTCCAGCCGCCTTCGGTTCCTGGGGCCAGTTGATTCTTCAGCCGGATATTCGCAAACGTCCCACGCACCATCACCTCGTGATTTCCGCGTCGCGCCCCATACGAATTGAATTCGTGCGGCTTCACTCCATTCGCTATCAAATATTTCCCTGCGGGAGAATCCGCTCCTATTGAACCCGCCGGCGAAATGTGGTCCGTCGTGATGCTGTCGCCCAACACCGCCAGCACACGCGCTCCGTGAATATCCGCGAGCGGCGCCGCGGTCTTCGACATATTTTCAAAATACGGCGGCAACTTAATGTACGTAGACTTCGGGTCCCATTCGTACAAATCACCCGCTGGAACGTGCATACCTTTCCAATGCTCGTCTCCCTCGTATACCGCGGCGTATTGCCTTTGATACTGCTCCTGCGTTACCGCCTGTCGCACGGTCGCTTCCACTTCCTGCGGCGTAGGCCAAATCTCGCTCAGGTAAACCGGTTTCCCCGCTGCGTCGTTTCCGAGCGGCTCCGTCGTCAGGTCCAAATCCATTCGTCCGGCCAGTGCGTATGCCACCACCAGCGGCGGTGACGCCAAATAATTCGCTCGCACCAGTGGATGAATTCGCCCTTCGAAATTCCGATTGCCGCTCAGCACCGCCACAGCAACCAGGCTGTGCTCCTTTATCGCTGCGCCGATTGCATCTGGCAACGGGCCGCTGTTGCCGATGCATGTCGTACAGCCGTAGCCGACCAGGTTAAATTTCAGCTTGTCGAGATATTGTGTGAGGCCGGCTTTCAACAAGTAGTCCGTCACCACCTTTGATCCTGGTGCCAAGCTCGTCTTCACCCAGGGCTTTACCTGCAAGCCGCGTTCGACAGCCTTCTTCGCCAGCAAACCCGCGCCGAGCATCAAGGAAGGATTCGAAGTGTTCGTGCAACTCGTAATCGCCGCAATCACTACCGAGCCGTTCGCCAGTTCAAACGAATCGCCATTGTCTTGCACTCGCGCGTGTTTCGCGGGTGACCCTTCTACTATTTTTGCAAACGAGCTCTTGGCCTGCTTAAGCGCCACGCGGTCCTGTGGTCGTTTGGGTCCGGCAACCGTCGGCTCCACCGTACCAAGATCAAGTTGCAGCGTATCCGTGAACGCCGGGTCGGGCGTTGCGTCCGTCCGGAACAATCCCTGTTCTTTGCTGTACGCTTCGACTAGCGCAATTTGCTCGTGCGGGCGCGCGGTAAATTGCAAATACGCAAGCGTCTCAGTATCAACCGGGAAAAAACCCATAGTTGCGCCATACTCCGGCGCCATATTGGCAATCGTTGCGCGGTCGGGAACGCTCAGGTTCGAAAGGCCACTGCCGTAGAACTCCACAAATTTGCCGACCACGCCTTTCTTCCGCAACATCTCCGTCACCGTCAACACAAGATCCGTAGCCGTCGTACCCTCCGGCAGTCTTCCGTGCAGCTTGAATCCCACCACTGCCGGCACCAGCATCGAACTCGGCTGGCCAAGCATCGCCGCTTCTGCTTCGATTCCGCCAACGCCCCAACCAAATACGCCGAGTGCGTTCACCATCGTGGTATGCGAATCCGTTCCCACCAGTGAATCCGGATACGCCTCAAATCGGCTGCCTGACGGCACCGCGCACACGACTCGTGCCAAATATTCCAAATTTACTTGGTGACAAATTCCCGTTTCTGGCGGCACTACCTTGAAGTTCTGGAAGGCCGTTTGACCCCACCGCAAGAATGCGTATCGTTCCGCGTTGCGCTGAAATTCGAGCTGCGCGTTCAATCCAAATGCATTCACATTTCCAAAACTATCCACCTGCACCGAATGGTCGATTACCAGCTCGGCAGGGAAGAGGGGATTGATTCGCTTTGGGTTGCCGCCCATTTTCTTGACGGCTTCCCGCATCGCCGCCAAATCCACTACCGCGGGTACTCCCGTAAAATCCTGGAGCAATACGCGCGCCGGCATAAACGCAATCTCTTTTTCCACGCATCCCGGCTTCCATGACGCCAGCGCCTTGATATCTTCCGGGTGCACGAACCGGCCGTCTTCATTGCGCAGCAAATTCTCCAGCAGGATGCGCAGCGAGAACGGCAACCTCGACATGTTTAGGGAGCCGTGTCGTTCGAGGTGTTCCAGCCGATAAATCTCAAACGACTGCGCTCCTACATTTAACTTATCGCGCGTTCCAAACGAATTTGTTGCGGACATTGCCATCTTGCGGTCCTCTCACAGTCCAGAACCATTATGATAACCGAACTCGCAGCAGCACGCGCGGGCAGCTCGCCCAATCACTTCCGCCTCACGCGCTATACTGTTTCTGTCGTGAAAATTCTGCTTCTTTCTACCTATGAACTAGGCCGCCAACCGTTTGGATTGGCTTCGCCTGCCGCTTGGCTGCGCAAACGCGGTCATTCGGTCAATTGCTTCGATCTCTCTCGGCAGTCACTTGAAGAGTCTGCACTTTGTGATGCGGAATTGATCGTATTTTATCTTCCTATGCACACCGCAACGCGGCTCGCGCTGCAATGGCTTCCAGTGATTCGTGCGCAAAATCCCGTGGCCCACCTGTGTGCCTGCGGGCTTTATGCGCCGCTGAATGACTCGCACTTACGCGCAGCGGGATTTTCTACCGTTCTCGGCCCTGAGTTTGAAGCCGAACTGGCCCAACTCGCGGATGACCTTGCGACCGGCCGTGTTCGGGAGCACTCCGAAATTCCTGAAACAAAAATTCCACGCTTTCCATTCGAAGTCCCAGACCGCACCGGACTACCCGTCCTTCGCAAATACGCTCACGTTGTACTGCCCACCGGCGCGCATCGCATTGCCGGTTACACGGAAGCGTCCCGCGGCTGCAAACATCTCTGCCGCCACTGCCCAATCGTTCCTGTTTACGCCGGCCAATTTCGTGTGGTCCCGCACGAAATAGTCCTCGCCGACATTCGACAGCAAGTCGAAGCCGGCGCCGAGCACATCACCTTCGGCGATCCCGATTTTTTCAATGGCATCACTCACGCCACGCGAATTGTCGAAACGCTCCACACACAACATCCGCATCTCACCTACGATGTCACCATCAAAGTCGAACACCTTCTCCGCCACGCTAGCGCTCTTCCCACACTCGCGCGCACTGGCTGCTTGTTTGTCACCAGCGCCGTCGAATCTCTCGACGATAACGTCCTTCTTAAACTCGAAAAGGGTCACGCTCGCGTAGATTTCTTCCGTGCTCTCGATCTTTGCAACAACGCTGGTCTCGCGTTGCAACCGACCTTTGTCCCATTCACGCCATGGACTACGCGCTCGAGCTACTTCGATCTTCTCGAAACCATCGCCGATCGTAATCTCATCGCGGCCGTACCTTCCATACAACTCGCGATCCGCCTGCTGATTCCATCTCGCTCGCGCCTTCTCGAACTCACCGAAATCGCAACTCTCGTCGGAGGGTTCGATTCCGAAAAACTCGTCTATCCATGGTGCCACTCCGATCCCGCACTCGACTCGCTTGCTGAAAATATTTCTCATATCGTCGCGGCTGCCGAAAAGAGAAAGGAATCGCGATCAGAAACTTTTGCGCGCATCTGGGATGCCGCCGCGCAATTACAGGAGATTCCGCTGGCATCGTTTCGCCAAGTCGCTCTGCAGCGGCCAGCTCCGTATCTTAGTGAGCCCTGGTATTGTTGAGCAGAGCCGACCGGGGACCAGTTGGTTCCCATCGAAAGGTTCGGCGAAAGCATCGAATCCAGTGAAGGGTTCGTGTGAAGTTATTCCGGTTTACTCTGAATGACTGCGACACAGCTTAAAAATATCGCACTCTTCGCATCAAAGCTCGGCTATCAGACCCGCAGCTTTGCAGCCGCCGCGCGCAAACTCGGCGTCCAGCTCGCCTACGTCACTGATCGCTGTCACGAACTCTCCGATCCCTGGGGCGACCAAGCAATTCCCGTGCGTTTTGCGAATCCCGAAGAAGCCGCCGCCACCGCCATGCAATCGCTTCGTGGCAAACCGCTCGACGCGATTCTCGCGCTCGGCGACGCGCCCGCCGTTTCCGCTTCTTACGCCGCTCGCGGCCTTGGTCTTCGTGCAAATCATCCTGCCGCCGTCGAAGCCTGCCATAACAAACTTCGCATGCGCGAAGTTTTCCGCGCGGCCGGACTTTTTAATCCGCCGACCACTCTTTGGTTTCGCAGTATTCCGCTTTTTCCACAGCCGGAGCCATCGCTCCTCGGCATTCCATATCCCTGTGTACTCAAACCGTTGTCGCTTTCCGCCAGCCAGGGCGTCACGCGCGCAAACTCCCATGACGAATTCCGTGAAGCCGCGCGCCGTCTCGCGCATCTGCTCGAACGTCCCGATCTCCGCATGAAAAGTGAATCGCTCGTGCGCGAAGTCCTCGTCGAAGAATACATTCCCGGTGTCGAGGTCGCTGTGGAAGGAATTCTCATGGACGGCGATCTCAAGCTTCTCGCCATTTTCGACAAGCCCGATCCGCTCGAGGGCCCATTTTTCGAGGAAACGATTTACGTCACTCCGTCTCGTCTACCCTCGGAACAACAAACTGCAATCCATCGCAGCACCATGCAGGCAATTCGCGCCATCGGTCTCTCGCATGGTCCTGTGCATGCCGAATTTCGTGTCAATGAGCGCGGTGTTTGGCCGATCGAAGTCGCGCCTCGACCCATCGGCGGTATGTGCGCCGCTTCGCTCGCGTTTGTCTCTCCGCAACATTTCGGTTCAATCGGCCTGGAGGAATTGATTCTGCGCCACGCACTCGGTGAGGATGTCTCGACATTGCAACGGGAGCCCACCGCCGCTGGCGTCATGATGATTCCGGTTCCCGCCAGTGGAATTTTCGAACACGTAGACGGCCTGGAAGAAGCGAAGCGCGTCCTTCACGTTACAGACGTGCAAATCACCGCGCGTCTCCGCGACACGATTCTGAAGTGGCCCGAAGGTTCTTCGTACTTAGGATTTATTTTTGCGAAAGCAGAAAACCAGGCCGACGCCGAGCACGCCCTGCGCGAAGCGCACTCAAAATTGCGTTTTAGAATCCAGCAAACTCTTCCCGTCGAACACCCAATCACCGGCAAAGTGCTCGATCCCCAAACATATAACTGAGGAACCTCACCCCTTCGCCTTCGGCGCCACATATCCCTCCGGCAACTTCGCGCCCTCTCCAAAAAAGAATTGTTCCAGCTGTTCTTCCATAATTTTCTGCGAATTCGGATCCAAAGGATTCAGCCGATACTCATTCATGATCATCTTCGAATGTTCGATCCACAATTTCCACGCGTCTTTCGAGACGTTCTCATACACTCGCTTGCCCAGTTCACCCCTCCAAGGCACACGATCGAGCCCTGGCAAATCCTTGTCAAATTTCACGCAATGCACGATTCGCGTCCCCGGTGCCATTGGTTCGGTCGAAGGCGTCTCAGGTCCGCACGGATCATTTGCCACAGCTTCCTCCTCGCGCTCTGCACGAATCTTAACCTTACTTCATCTGCCTCGAAATTCCCAGCCAGCCGCCTGCCAACGCCCGATTCGCCAGCCCTTGCTCAATTGCAGTAGAATCCCCCCGACCTTCTTCGCCATCCTCTCCGGAAAGGAATTGTGCCCATGTCTCGCATCACCACACTCTTCTGGGATATTGGCGGCGTGATTCTCACCAATGGCTGGGATCGCGGATCCCGAAAGGAAGCCGCTGACGCCTTCGATCTTGATTGGGAGGATTTTCAGGACCGCCACGATCTCAGCTTCCCGGCCTTCGACGCCGGACAGATTTCCATCAACGAATATCTCGATCGCACACTATTCTATCGTCCGCGAAAATTTACCCGCGAGGAATTCACGGCCTTCATGTTTGCACAGTCCAAAGAGTTCCCCGGCTCCCGTGCCATTCTCGATGCCTGCACGCAGACGGGCCGCTACTTCATCGGAGCGATCAACAACGAGCCTCTTGAGCTGAATCAATACCGCATCGAAGCCTTCAACCTCCGCAAGAGTTTTCAGGTTTTCTTCAGCTCCTGTTACATCCATTCGCGTAAACCCGAAGAAGGCATTTTCCGCGTCGCGCTTGCCGTCACTCAGCGGGCGCCCGAAGAGTGCGTTTTCATTGATGACCGCCCGCTCAATCTCGAAAGCCCACGACGCCTCGGCTTTTCCGTCATTCACTATCAGTCTCCAGACCAATTGCGAACCGACCTGCGAAATCTTCAGGTTGAGGTATAGTTTTTCGAGTACTTGCCCGGCAAGTTTCCGCCGGCTCGTTCCAGGAGAATGCATGGCTGCAGAGTCCAGTTCGACCAGTTCTACTTACGGTGGTGCCAGCGATCCTTGCGCAATCGTTCTTTTCGGTGCATCCGGCGATCTTGCCAAACGCAAAGTAATTCCCGCGCTCTTCGATCTTGCCGCGCACAATTCTCTCGGCTCTCGATATGCTCTCATCGGTTTTGCGCGCACGCCGATGAACGACGACAGTTTTCGTTCCGCCACTGGAGAGGCCGCCAAGACCATGTCGGACATTGGCCCCGTCGATCCTGAAAAGTGGAACGACTTCGCGTCCAACCTCTTCTACAGTCCCGGCGATTACTCCGATCAGCAGGCCTACGCCGAACTCGCAAAACGACTCGCCGAACTCGACGCGCAAAAGAATCTTGGCGGCAATCGCCTTTTTTATCTATCGACTCCACCGGAGGTTTACCCCGACATCGTTGAACAACTCGGCCGCGCCGGCCTTTCCCGTCCCGCAACTTCAAAATCCTGGGTCCGCATCATCATTGAAAAGCCTTTCGGCCGTGACCTCGCCTCCGCAAGGGAACTCAACGAAATTGTCCATAACGTCTTTGAAGAGCAGCAGGTCTATCGCATCGACCACTATCTCGGCAAAGACACCGTGCAGAATCTCCTGGTCTTCCGTTTTGGCAATGGCATCTTCGAGCCGCTCTGGAACCGCAACTACGTCGATCATGTGCAGATCACCGCAGCAGAAACCCTCGGCGTCGAGCGACGCGGCGGCTTCTATGAAACCGCCGGCGCCCTGCGCGACATGATTCAGAGTCACGTGCTTCAGCTCACTTCTCTCGTAGCCGTCGAGCCGCCCGCGTCCTTCGACGCCACTGCCGTTCGCAACGAAAAACTCAAGGTTCTCCAGTCCATTCGTCCCTTTGATCTCGAAATGGTTGCGCAAGCAGTCGTTCGCGGCCAATACTCAGCCGGCAATGTCGGCGGCAAACCTGCTCCTGGCTATCGCGAAGAGCAGAACGTCAATCCAAAATCACGCACCGAAACATTCGTCGCCGCAAAACTCCTGATCGACAATTGGCGCTGGGCCAACGTTCCTTTTTATCTACGCACCGGCAAACGTCTTGCCAAGCGCACCACCGAGATCGTCATCCAGTACAAGCGCGCTCCCCACATCAGGGATTTGGCGATTCTTCACGAAGCGCGTACGCTACGCTGGTCAACGATTGCCTCCGCGGCGACGCCACGCTGTTCGATCGTGGTGACAGCGTCGAAGCGGCCTGGTCTCTCGTCGATCCGATTCTCGATGTGTGGAGCGCCGCGAAGACCGCCGTCGTCCCGCACTATGCGTCTGGCAGTTGGGGTCCGAAGGAGTCAGATGCGTTGCTCGAGCGCGATGGCCGGAAGTGGCACACGCCGTGAGCTTTTCAAAGTTTCAGGGCTTGTACTTACAAAGCCTGCGCTAAAGAAAGTTGCAGGGTTTCGGGGCTGTCCTTGTACCTACAAACCCTGCGCTGAAGCAAAGTCACATCGCAACGGTTTCTTTTTCATCTTGTATTGGGGGGGTCTAGTGATACTGGCCGGTGATGTCGGCGGTACAAAATGTAATCTCGCGCTCCTTTCCGAAAGAGGCGGCAGGCTTACGCCCGTTTTCAAGCAGCGCTTTCGCAGCAAGGATTTCGCGAAGTTCGATCTCATCGCAAAAGAATTCTCCCGCATCGCCGCTTCCCATTTGGGCGACGAAAAAATTCGCGCTGCCGGTTTTGGCATTGCGGGTCCCGTCATCAACAATCGCGTCCGCGCCACGAATCTTCCCTGGACCGTAGACGCCGCCGTGCTTTCGCAGGAGCTCGACATCGAGCACGTCACTCTGCTCAACGATTTTCGCTCCGCACACCGAGCAGCAGATCGAGCTTCTTCGTTTCATGCGCCGCCGTTATCCGCAAGTCAGTTGGGAGCTGATTCTCTCCGGCCGCGGCTTCCGCACCCTTCACGAATTTCTCGATCCTTCGATCAAACACTCTACTTTTGCTGATCCAGACGCCGATCCTGCTCCGGAAATCACGCAGAATGGTCTCAACAAAACTTGCCCTGTTTGTGTGGAAACGATCGATCTCTGGACCGACATCTACGGCGCGGAGGCGGGAAACCTCGCTCTAAAAGTTCTTGCGCTCGGCGGTGTTTACGTTGCCGGCGGAATTGCCGTCAAAATCCTAGAAAAAATGAAGGACGGCGCGTTCTTCAAGTCTTTCATGGACAAATGGCACTTCGAAAATCTGCTGAAGAACATTCCCGTTTCCGTCATCCTTAACGAAAACGCCCCGCAACTGGGCGCAGGCTACGAAGCACTTCGCCTGGTCCAAAAATAATCATCCGGCAGTGCATCTCGCATTCGCGTTCTCTGCCTCTCCTGCATCTCACCGATCATTCCGCTCAGGGCTCCACCCCGCGTCCGTATCCCTCGATTGCGATAACACCAAGCAGCCACAGCGGCCCATGGCAATCGCCGTCGCACCAATCCAACTTTGTCATCCTGAAGACGTCCGATGAGATCGTTTCCGGTGCGGGCCGGAATCTTCGCTCAGACATCCGACACCGTAACAAACATCGCAACTGTTAGAGCAACGCCTCCCGCCAATCCGTCCAAACCGGTTCTCGCTCTTGCTACTCTCCTACCATGCCCTGGCCCACCATCGCCCTCGAGGAATGGAAACCCGTCTCCCGCCCGATTGCGATAATCGCAATTGCTTTCTATCTACTCTTTCTTCTCTACGCCGCGCTCAGTCGCAGCAACTTTCTCTTCCTCGATTACGCCAATCTCATGATCCACGAAGCCGGCCACCCACTCTTCAGCCCTTTCGGCGAGACTCTCATGATTCTCGGCGGCACACTCGCCGAACTCATTGTCCCTCTCGTCTGCGCCGCGTATTTCTTTTTCCGCCGCGAATCCACCGGGGTGGCCTTCTGCTCATTCTGGTTCTTTGAAAACTTTCTCTACATCGGCACCTACATGTCTGATGCCCGCACACTCGCTCTCCCTCTTGTCGGCTCCGGCGATCACGACTGGGAAATCCTCTTCACCCAATGGAATCTCCTCCTCCACGACCAGCAAATCGGCCACGCCACTCGCACCTTCGGTTGGCTAGGCACGCTCGCATCTCTCACCTGGTTCACTTGGATTTCATTTCGCTCCAAACGCTCCGGATAACGGCGCACTCCGGGTGGGGATCCGGCCGTAGAGCTCACCCCGTCGTGATGCGCGAGGACAACTAGAACAAAAATTCTGCACCAAACAGCGCAAATAACTCATTTGTTTCCCCTACTTACAGACGCCCCTTCCCTAAGTCCTTTGTTCCCCAGACTTACGAAAAAATGGAGGTCCCTCTTTTGCCGACCCCGTCTTTTCAATCACTTACATGGCGCTGGTCCGCCCCTCAGGTTTTCTGAGACGCTTCCTCTGCGCGTTGCCCTCAATCCTTCGCCACAAGAGAGGAACTATAGTTCCTCTTTGCCTCGCGCGTTATTTCGTTACGTTCTTACTTCTTTATCTCATCTTTGTGCGAAACTTCATTCCATGACGACCAAACCCTTGCATCTCGACGTGAACGAACAGATTGAGTGCGCGCACACGCTCGCTTCGCGCTTCTACACGGATCCCGCAATTCTGGAGACTGAGCGCGACAAAATTTTTCGCCGCACTTGGCAGCTTGTCGGTACGCTCGATCACGCTTGCGGTGAAGTGAACGGCATCAAGCGTACAATCTCCGATCCCGAAACTTATTTCACTGCCGACGTAGCGGGCGAGCCGCTACTCATCGTGCGCGACAAGCCCGCCATGGCGGGCAAGCAGGGAACTCTGCGGGCGTTCAGCAATGTCTGCCGCCATCGCGCAGGGCCGATCGCTCTCGGCAGCGGTTGCAAAAATGTGATGCGCTGCCAGTATCACGGTTGGACTTACACGCTTGATGGCCGCTTGATTGGCACTCCCGATGTCGAAGGCGTGGAATTTTTTGATCGTAGCACCATGGGCATGGTGCCGGTTCGTCTTGAGACCTGGGAGAAATTTATCTTCGTAAATTTCGATCCTGAGGCCGAACCTCTTTCAAATTATCTCGGGCAAATTCCCACCCAGGCGCGCGGCTTCCAATTTGAAGGATTGCAGTTCGCCGAGCGCCGCGACTATGTGATCGATTGCAACTGGAAGGTTTACGTCGACAACTATCTCGAGGGCTATCACATTCCGATTGCGCATCCTGGCCTCATGCGCGAAATCGATTACGCGCAATATCGCACCGACACATTTCGCTATTATTCGCAGCAGTTCGCGCCCATTCGAGCGATGAAAGCGGAAGACGCGGGCGAACGCTTCTACGCGCCCGGCATGGGTTTGCAGCAGGCGCTCTACTTCTGGATTTTTCCGAACCTGATGCTCAACATTTATCCCGACAATATTTCGACCAACGTCATCGTTCCGCTTTCTACGGAAAAAACGCTCACAATTTTTGAATGGTTTTTCCACAATGTGGACCAGCCAAAAACGCGCGAACGCATCGAGAAAGCCATTGCCTTCAGCGACGAAGTCCAGCAGGAAGACATCACGCTCTGTGAAAACGTGCAGCGCGGTCTCCGCTCTTCCACTTACGACCGCGGCCGCTACTCCGTAAAACGCGAAAATGGCGTCCACCACTTCCACCTGCTCCTAAGCGAATTCCTGGGCAAGGAAGCAAGAAAGGCTGACCAACCAAATAACGCTGGCTGATCACTCCACCGGGTCTGAGTAGCACTGGCGTTCTTGCCTGTGCGCTGCATAAAAAAAGGAAAGAGGCCGCAAGAATTCGCGGCCCCGAGTTACGAGAAAAAACAATTAGCGTGTTAGGCCGCTTACGGCTTCTTGCAGGGGATCGAGTTACCGCTTGCGTCGGCGCAGGTCGCGCTGTGAGTGATCTGCCCGTTCGTATCGGTGGTCGTTCCCTGATATGTGTTGCCGTTCTTTCCCGTCGCGTCCGTGGTGCGTTGCCCGTTCACGTTGCCGTTGGCATCTTTCGTGACCGAGCCGCTGCTTTGCACCGAGCCGTTTTTACCGGAGACCTCAAGCGCGCCCTGGTGCGAAACACTGCCGTCGGCGTTTTTCTGCGTGGTGCTCTTGCGCGCACCCTGTGCTCCGTTCGGTCCTTTGAATGCAGCCGCGCTGCCGGACTGCACATTGCCTTGGCCATCCTTGGAAACGTAGCTGCCACGAGCCGCCGCGCCGCCGTTCGGACCTTTCACTGCCGTACCGCGGGCGGCCACCGCGCCACCTTGACCGTTGGTAGTGACGCCGGCGCCGTGCGCAACAGTTCCGCCGTTCGCGCCAGTGGCAACTGTTCCACGAGCCTCGGTCGTTCCGCCCGCCGTGTTCTTCTTCACGACGCTTCTGTGGCGTACCGATTGAGCGTTTGCATTTACCGTCGCAAACGTCATTGCAAGTGCTGCACCGAAAACCATCCACTTCGAGGATGTAAACTTCATGGGACTGCCTCCTTAAAATCAACCGAGAGTTTTTTCGAACATTTATTTCTGAGCGCCTCGACTCGCATTCCTGTTTTTCGTTGGCGCTCACTTCTTCTAACACGTGGAAAACGCGCCTCCGCGTAAGGAAGTGTCTGGAATGGGAATCACCAACTATGTCCAGTATTCACAAGGAGATAGGGATTACTTAGTTCGCGGCAAGGGCGTAGTTGACACGGCAGACGGCACGGTCCTGATTGGGAGCGTCGCAGCTGGCAACGTGATGGTCACTTCGAGTCCGCCGCCGGCTGCATTTTCTACGCGGATCGCGCCGCCGTGCAGAGTTGCCACGCGTTGCGCGATTGCGAGGCCGAGTCCGCTGCCGCCGGAATCGCGATCCCGCGATTCGGAGACCCGGAAAAACGGCTCGCAAATTTGTGCGATGGATTCTTCGGGGACGCCGGGTCCGTGGTCGCGAATGGAAATCTTGGCCGAGGAGTGTGCACCGTCTGGAACGAGTTGCAAACTTGTTTCGATGGAAGTTTGCGCGGGAACGTGGCGGACGGCATTGCGAACTACATTTTCGATGCAGCTACGAAGCAGGGCAGCGTCGCCGATCACGCTGCACCCGACCGCGCGAGAGATCACGACATTTTTTTGCTGCGGAGCGCCTTCGAAATTTGCGTCCTGCACAACACTCTGCATGAGCGGAAGGAGTTCGATGGTCTGAACGAGTTTTTGTTGCTTGTGCAAATCGATTCGCGTGAGCGTAAGAATTTGTGAAATAAGCGCTTCAAGTTTTTCGATTTCTTCCTGCATACGCGGCAAACCGGACGTTTCGCCGCGGCGCGCGAGTTCCAGCGCGACGTTCATGCGCGTCAGTGGAGATCGAAGTTCGTGAGAAATATCGCCGAGCAGTTCCTGCTGCGTGCGGAGCAAGGATTGTATGCGCGCGGCCATGCGGTCGAAATCCTGCGCGGGATCGGAAAGCTCGTCCTGCCGATTTGGAAGTGAGGGAGCCGCGCGGACGGATAGATCGCCATCGGCGAGACGATTCGCGGCAATTTGCAAAGTGCGAATCGGTTTTGCAAAATGCCTTGCGAGCAGGAGCGAAAGAAAACCCGCTGCGAGTATGGCCACTGTCAGTTTGAACAGAGCAGCGCGAACGCTGGGCTCCGCTGCGAGTCCAGGAACGGGCCGCACTTCCGCGACGAAATAATAGTAGCCCTCGGGCGTGGAGATGACAGAAGCGCCGGTCCAATGAAGGCGCGCATGAAAGCGAGATTTTAGAGTGACGCGAGCTACATCGTAAACGCGTCGCGCATTGGGCGGAATGCCGCGCCCGAGGAGATCGTTTTCAGAAGGATCGAGCAGCGTTGCGCGAATGCCGGCGGAACGATCAATGCTGTCCAGATATCTTTCCAGCGCGGGTTTGCCGCCGCGTGTGTAGAGGTCGACGGCGGTGGCGCCGTAAAGATCGAGCGAATGCGAGAGCCAGCGCTGGCCGAGTGACTGGGTGCCACTTAGTACGGTGATGGAAATTACCGAGGCCGCGAATATTGCGAATGCGCTCAATGCCATTTACTTCCGGCCCAAGTTTTTTGCGGAGATTGCTGATGTGATTGTCGATGCTGCGGTCGAGCCGACCCACAGGGCGCCCGAGCGCGCTTTCCGCGATTTCGTCGCGCGTAAGAATTTTTCCAGCGGAACGCACGAGGAGAAAAAGAATTTCAAATTCCGCGCCAGTGAGTGGAAGTTCGTCGCCGTTTTGTAAAACGCGGCGCCTTCTCAGTTGGATTTCGAGATCGCCGATGGAGAGAATCTCCGAAGGCGGATTGGTGGCACGTCTGCGAAGGACGGCGCGAATGCGGGCGACCAGTTCGCGAGGATTGAAAGGCTTTGGGAGATAGTCGTCGGCGCCGGCTTCGAGTCCGGCAATGCGGTCGGCGTCATCTCCGCGGGCAGTGAGCATGATGACGGGAATTTGCGAATGGAGACGAATGCGGCGGAGAACTTTGCGGCCGTCGAGAACCGGCAGCATGACGTCGAGGATGACGATCTCGAATGCCTCGGAGAGCGCTTCGCGGACGCCGGATTCGCCGTCATGAGCGGCGGTGACAGCAAGGCCATCCATTTTGAGGAGCTGCGAGAGCGACTCGCAGAGTGCGGTGTCATCGTCAACCAGCAAGACCGGAAGCGGTTCGGACATGGGAGCAGGCACCAAGTCCATTAAACGCGGAAACACGGGAATGGAGTGTAAGGAATTGTCGCGCGGTGCTGGAGATGAAACGCTTCGAGGCAGAGAGACTGAAGGGAGCGGCTTCTCCTTGAAGTGAGGCGAGAAGGCCGCTCCCGATTGCCTGTTAGGGTTTTGCAGGGGCGCGTGTTGCCGGTGCGGGAGTTGGCGTGGTGGATTTGTTGAAGTCGAAATTGACTTTGGGAGCGGTGCGCGCGCCTTCGTCGGTTTTGAAATAGGCGTCGTTGCGCGTGAAGCCACTGAAGCTGGCAACGAGGCTGTTTGGAAATAGAGAGATGTAAGTGTTGTAGTCCTGCACGGCTTCGTTGTAGCGGCGGCGTTCCACGGCAATGCGATTTTCGGTTCCGGCGAGTTCGTCCTGCAAGCGGAGAAAATTTTCGTTGGATTTGAGTTGCGGGTAATTTTCCGTGATCACCAGCAAGCGGCTCAGAGCGGAATCGAGCGCTCCGTTTGCGGCGATTTTGTCGGCCGGAGTTTTTGCGCCGATCAACGCGGATCTGGCGCGCGCAATTTCGCCAAAGACTTGTTCTTCGTGAACGGCAAAACCTTTTACGGTTTCGACGAGGTTGGGAATCAAGTCGGCGCGACGTTGGAGAACGACATCCACTTGGGCCCACGCAGCGTTAACGGCTTCGCGCTTGATGGCCATCTGGTTGCGGTGGCCGACGTAAGAGCTACCCAGGATGAGTGCGAGTACCAGCAGAATCACGACGATGATCAGACCAATTTTCATGCCAAATCTCCTTGTGCGCCGGTTAAACCGGCGAGGTGTAGTGAATGCAAAAGTCATACGAATGTGAATTAGCGACCCACATCGGCCCCGAGTCATGCGGAGCCGCTCGCAAGAGCGGCGTCGAAGCGTTGACAGGGGAACGT